>BNJV01002074.1_pt1 | contig 272819 bp, 375 predicted proteins | sample 8540591 | NCBI WGS metagenome assembly BNJV01 (sample SAMD00202457, study PRJDB9452) | human saliva metagenome | host: Homo sapiens | reverse complement strand
GAACCTTCAACATCTTCTTCTTCAATCATCTTCAAAATCTTCCTCGAAAGATTCATCTTCAGATGCTACTACTTCTTCAACCCTTTCTACTGCTGGTGTAGAAACTTCTTCACAACTTCTTCTTTAACAACTGGAGTTAAAGCAACCATTGCGTCTTTTTGGCCAAAGCCAAACAATCCTTTTACCTTCGAGTTATCTTCAACAACTACTTCTTCTTGGGTTAATCCTAATTGACGTAATCCTTTTGAATCTTTTCTACTAGTATCCGTTACTTTAATAGTATTTGTCATCATAAACTCTCCTACTCTTTAAATCATTGTTATTATCTCATGATTGAGACATTTCAACAAGATTTTCTATATAAATTATTTTCCGTGTCTTCTCTTTGCTTTTTCAAGGCCTTTTCACGACGTTTTCTCAGGATAATCGCTTTTTGTTCTTCTTGGAATTTGAATGGATTATTTAATAGTAAAGTTTGACCTACCATAAATATGTTTCCGACCACCCAATAAGGATAAAGCACTTGATAAACCAAGTGACATAAATAAAATCATCACTGGCATAATATACATCATCGCTTTACCTGCTCCACCAGTATCTTGCATTTTCATAGATAACCAACTTGTGATTAATGTTGTCACAGCAGCTAATACTGGCAAGATGAAGTATGGATCTGGTTGGTCTAATTGGAACCATAAGAAATGTCCTGTTTTAAAACTTCTGTACGGCTAATCGCTTGATATAAGGCATCATTACTGGTAATTGAATTAATAATGGTAAACAACCAGCTATATTGATTCCTTCTACGTTCATATAAAGCATTCATTTCTGCTTGAAGCATTCTTGTGTTGCACGATCTCTAGCAGAGTATTTTTCACGTAGCTTTAATTTCTGGTTGAAGAACTGCTTGTTTACGTGCTTTGATATTGGAAGTGCATTAAAGGAACCATGATCAAACGAGTAATAATCGTAAAGAAGATAATTCCTAACCGTAGCTTCCTCCAAATAATTCAGATAACCAAATAATAAATTGAGATAAATTATAAAGAACAATTCTATCCCAAAAACCTGTACTAGACTCCGTAACGGAAGTTCCACAGGCCGCTAAAAATAAAGTTAAAACTGCTAATGATAAAATCAATTGACTTTTTCTTCACTGAAAAGTCCCACCTTTTAGAATATTTAATTTTCAATGATTCCTACCTATAATAGAAATCTTAATTTTTAAGGTAATAGTAGCTAATTTTAAAACGTGCATCATACTGCTTTTCATTTCTTGATAAGACATTTGTACGATGGTGAACGAGCAATGACGATAAAATCTATATTTTGAGTTAATTGATCATCCAGTTCATCAGAATATGACGAATTCTTCTTTTAAGTCGATTCCGTGTCACCGCATTTCCAAGTTTTTATAACAAATCCCACACGAAAAACGTTTGCCCTTCCTTATTGAACGATAAATAACAAATTGTCGATTTGTAGATTTTCCTTTATGGAATACCTGTAAATTCGATCTTTTTCACTCGATACGATTTTTCATCTACTTGAATATCTCCAGTCACTCGAAATGTTTTTAAAAAAAGACCACTGAGACGTTCAGTGATCTAAGCTGCTAAAACTTTTCTACCTTACGGCGTCTGCTTGCTAATACTCTACGGCCATTTTGTACTCATGCGTTTGGAATCCGTGAACTTTTGACGTTTACGTTTGTGGTTGATATGTTCTTTTCATTCGATGTGCCTCCTGTAAATGAAATATCTAGTCTCCTAGACAGTCTAGTACATTATAAATATAAAATATTGAATTGTCAATATAAACTATCTAATGGCTAAATACTGAAGTATCATACCATAATGTCTCCAAAATTTCTACAAATAACTGTCTTTTTGTATCGATTTTTTAGTTATCAACAATCATAGTGAAATCTCTTTTTAAAATAACTCTTCATCCACTATTTTTCAACAACTTATCCACAAATAACAAACTGTTTGTATAAGTCTATCCACAAATGGTGGATAAATTATTAAAATCTCTTTATATCAATAAAAACAACTGTGAATAACTATATTTTTCTGTGTATAACTCTGTTTATTCGCTATTATTTTTATCGATTATCCACATTTTGTGGATAATTTTATTAAAACTTTGATTTATTGTGCTTTCTCCATTCAATTGTGAAAACTCCATGGAAAGATGGTAAACTGTTAACTGGATTAGAATCTTTAGAATTATAAGGAGGTGCATTATGAATTCCATTCAAGATTTTTGGGATATATTATTAGAACAATTTGAAAAAACAAATTCTGGTTTACATTTAATCATTGGATAATCCTGAACCGGTTCGTATTGAAAAAATATTTTACATTAAAGTCCCTTCTCAAACGTTTGCTGAATACTGGCAAGATAATTTATTAAGAACATTATTGAATTTGGATATGACTATTTCAGACAATCATTTCGAACCTGATTTATCCAGAGTCTGATTTCGAACCATCCGTTTCTTCTTTCAATCAAACAACATTAATATAGAAGAAAACAGACGACTGGATTAAGTCATCCTTCTCCACGATTGAAGAAGATTCTTTTAAATCCAAAATACACATTTGATACATTCATTATCGGAAAGGAGACAAATGGCTACGGCTGCTGCTCGATATGTTGAAAACCCTGGAACGGCTTATAACCCCTCTTTTCTATGGGGTGGGTCTTGGAAAAACGCATTTAATGCAAGCGATTGGAATGATTATAAGAAGAATCATCCAACAGCACGCGTTAAATATGTAACCAGTGAAGGATTTATGAATGAAATGATTGCTTCCATTGGATCAAAGACACCACAAGAATTCCGCAATCGTTATCGCAATGTGGATATTTTACTGGTCGATGATATTCAATTTTTAGCAGCAAAGAAGCAACGCAAGGAGAATTCTTCCATACTTTTAATGCTTTATTCAATAACCAAAAACAAATCGTACTTACTAGTGACCGACAACCAACAGAAATTAAAGCTCTTCAAGAAGACTTGTTTCTCGTTTCGTTTCTGGTCTTCCTGTGGATATTACTCCACCGGACTTAGAAACTCGGATTGCGATTTACAAAAAAAAGCACAATCCTTAGTTTAATATTCCAATCGATGTACTAAGCTATGGCAGGACATATTCAATCAAACGTACGTGAGTTGGAAGGTGCCCTAATGCGTCTTCAAGCTTATTCTGTGATGGTTGGCGAAGATATTTCAACAGATTGTATAGAAGCTTTGAAAATCTCTACCAGGTGGTAAAGAAAAATTACTATCGATTCATGATATTAAAGTGCTGTTGCCAAATATTACAATATTACTGTTGAAGATAAGGGAAAAAGAGAACGAAAACAATGGTTCAACCTCGTCAAATTGCCATGTATCTTTCACGTGAATTAAGAGTTCTTTACAAAAATTGGATCTGACTTTGGTAGAGACCATTCAACCGTTCTTCATGCTTATGAAAAAATCAGCTTAAGTAAAGAAAATAGTGAAACAACTCAAGTAATTAATGAAATTAAGATTGCTTCATCAGTAGTCGGTGGATAACTCAAAAATTCAAGCTATTTATCACAATACATCCACAATCAAAAATGAAAGAGCTGGTACAAACGTTTATTTCTTTAGACCCTGAAATTTTCAAAAAACAACGTCTTTGAATTTGATAAATTAGGACCGTGTGCGTGAATTGGCGTTCTTGAACAAAGGATTAAAATTAACGATTACGGTTTCCGATAGAAGAGCCAGTGAAAATCTGCTACGAAGGCGGGATTAAGAGCTATGTCGAACACTTAAATAAATCAAAACAAGTGTTATTCGAAGAGCCAATTTACGTGGAGAGAACAAGATGGCATTCAAGTAGAAGTTGCTATACAATACACTTCTGGATACCATACAAACCTTCTCAGCTTTACGAAATAATATCCACACTTGTGAAGGGTGGTACTCACGAATCAGGGAGATGAAGACGGCCTTAACACGTGTGATTAACGATTACGCGCGTCGTCAAAAAGTTGATGAAAGAAAAACGAAGAAAAACTAAGCGGTGAAGATGTCCGTGAAGGGTTAACAGCCGTTGTCTATCAAAACACCCTGATCCACAGTTCGAAGGACAAAACAAAAACGAAATTAGGAAACTCTGAAGCGTGCGATTACAGACCGTCTGTTCTCAACACACTTCGATAAATTCTTAATGGAAAATCCTCAAGTCGCTCGTAAAATCGTCGAAAAAGGATTTTAACTTTCGAGCACGTGTCTTGCTCGCAAAACGTGCGCGTGAAGTGACTCGTAAGAAATCTGGTTTAGAAATTTCAAACTTACCAGGTAGAAATTAGCAGACTGCTCAAAGCAACTGACCCAACGATTTCTCGAATTATTCATCGTCGAAGGGGACTCTGCGGGTGGTTCAGCAAAACAAGGGACGTTCACGTCTATTTCGCAACGATTTTACCAATCCGTGGGAAAATCTTGAACGTTCGAAAAAGCAACACTCGATAAAATTTTTAGTAACGAAGAAATTCGTTCGCTCTTTACAGCGATGGGAACTGGTTTTGGTGGAGATTTTGATTTATCGAAAGCTCGTTACCAAAAATTAGTCATCATGACCGATGCCGATGTCGATGGAAGTCACATTCGCTACATTGCTCATTACTCTTTTTCTATCGTTATATGCGCCTGCAGTGGAAGCTGGATATATTTACATCGCAACCACCCTTTACAAGTTGAAACAAGGGTAAAAATGAATACTACATTCAAAATGATGAAAGAGTTGAAGCGAAAACTAAAGAATTACCAGCACATCCAAAACCACAATTGTCACGATACACAAAGGTCTTGGGGAAATGGATGCGGAACAGTATGGGAAAACAACCATGAACCTGAAAACCGTTCAATGTTACAAGTATCTGTGGAAGATGCTGCAAGCGGATCAAATTTTAGATATCTTGATGGGCGACCGTGAGAACCACGTCAGTAATTCATTGCAGCAATGCGAAATACGTCAATATGGAAGATTTAGATATCTAATCCAGTAAATCGAGATTTGAAGGAAGAATAAAAAGGAGACTAATTATGTCTGAAGAAGTGAAACACTGAAGAAACTTTTGAATCAACTGATTTGAGTGCATACCATGCGTAAATCATTTCTAGAGTATTCGATGAGTGTTATTGTATCGCGTGCCCTACCCAGATGTACGCGATGGATTAAAACCAGTACACCGTCGTATTTTATATGGAATGAGTGAACTGAGTGACACCAGACAAACCGCATAAAATCTGCGCGTATTGTCGGGGACGTAGGGTAAATCACCCACACGGTGACTTTGCAATTTACGATGCCATGGTTCGTATCGGCACAAGATTTCTCACCGTTACCCATTAATTGATGGACACGGTAACTTCGGTTCTGTCGATGGAGACGGCGCCGCTGCGATGCGTTATACAGAGGCTCGTATGAGTAAAATTGCTCTTGAAATGCTTCGCGATATTAACAAAGATACGATTAATTTCCGTGATAACTACGATTCAACAGAACGTGAACCGGAAGTATTACCAGCACGTATTCCAACTATTAGTAAACGGTGCAACAGGGATTGCCGTAGGGATGGCAACAAACATTCCACCACATAACTTGGCGGAAGTCATCTCTGCTCTTCACTTATTAATGAAGAACCCTGATGTCACAACTACTGAATTGATGGAAGCTCTCCCTGGACCTGACTTCCCAACTGGAGGACTTGTCTTAGGTAAATCTGGAATTCGTCGTGCGTACGAAACAGGACGCGGATCGATTACGGTTCGTGGACGCGTACAAATCGAAGAATTGAAAAACGGAAAAGAACGCATCATCATCACTGAATTACCATATATGGTAAATAAAGCGCGTTTGAGTAGAACGTATCGCTCAATTTCACCGACGAAGAAAATCGAAGGAATTACTTACTCAACGATGAATCTGACCGTGTCGGTATGCGATATCGTTATCGAAGTGCGTCGTGATGTTTCAGCATCCGTTGTATTAAATAATTTATACAAATTAACACCATTACAATCAAACTTCGAGCTTCAACATGCTTGCGATTGTAAATCAGATGCCAAAAAGTATTGAGCTTAAAAGAAATTTTACGTCACTACTGGATCACTGAAGAAAGTCGTTCGTCGTCGTAGCTATTCGATAAGAAAGAAAAAGCAGAAGACCGCGCTCATATTTTTAGAAGGATTACAAATCGCCTTAGACCATATCGATGCGATTGTAGCCATCTTAGAAGTTCAGCAAGTGGAGATATCGCCAAGACCGCTTCATGAATGAATACGGCAAGCGATAAACAAAGCTACAAGCGATTCTTGATATGCGTATGGTTCGTTTAACAGGGATTAGAACGCGAGAAAATCGATGCAGAATACAACGAATTACAAGCTACAATTCAATACTTAGGAAAAAGTATTAGCGAGCGAAGAACTTCGTTACGAAAATCATCGAACAAGAGCTTTTTGAAATCAACAACGTCTTTCGACAATCCAGTCGTGCAGAATTATTAGTCGGAGAAGCATTAAGCCTTGAAGATGAAGATTTAATCGAACAAGAAGATATCGGTACTACTTTAACGAAGAATGGATATATCAAACGTCTTGCCAACACTGAATTCAAGGCACAACGCCGTGAGGACGTGGGGTTCGAGATGAGCATCCATGATGATGACGTGGAAAACATGATTTCATGTTCAGCACACGATTCACTCCTCTTCTTTACGAATCATGGGAAAAGTTTACCAAGCAAAAGGGCATGAAATTCTCGAAATAGCCGTACAGCAAAAGGATTACCAGTTATCAACTTATTAAACATTGATTCAGCTGAGAAAAATTCAAGCGATTATCAGTGTTCCTGAATCAGATGAATCAGAACGTTACTTGTTCTTCACAACATTACGTGGAACGGTAGAAACGTGTTCGTTTGATCAGAATTCAAGAATATCCGCACAAATGGTCTGCTGCCATCAATTACGCGAAGATGATGATTGATTCGTGTAGTAATCTGACGGAAATGACGGCATCATCCTCAGGAACGTATCAGGTAACGCTGTAAGCTTCCATCGAAGATAAAGTTCGTGCGATGGGTCGTACCGCTTCCAGGTGTTCGTGGGGTTTCTCACGTGAAGGCGACTATGTCATCGGAATGGATATTTTAACTCAGACCGTGAAGTATTAGCGGTCAGCGAAAAAAGTTACGGAAAACGTGAGCGCTGAGCAGAATACGCATTGAAAGAACCGTGGCGTGAGGTTCATACCCTTCGTATTACTGAGAAAAATGGACCACTTCACAAAGAACAGGTGAGTAGAAAAATTTATTAAGAGAGTCTCGGTAGGTGAAAGAGATCAAATGGAATTTTTGAAGATGGCCTGGGGTGATTTTACATCGAATCATTAGATGTAAATGGGTAGCCATTATAGCTGTAGGTATAACACCAAGCGTGCGTACTCGGTGAGTAGGATTCGTGAGGATTCTACAAAACAAGGTGGTAACGAAATTTCGTCCTTGCAGTAGCGATACTGTGAGGATTTTTATTATAGGAGGAATGGTCAATGTCAAAATTACAAGCACCATTTAGAGTCGATCACGTAGGAGTTTCTTACGTCCAAAGGAATTAGTAGAAGCAAAAGAAAAATTTGTAAAAGGTGAAATTACACGCGAGGAATTAACAGCCGTCGAAGATAAAGCCATCGAAAAGTTAGTCGAACAACAAAAGAAAGCTGGATTAAAAGGATTCACAGACGGCGAATTCCATCGCCAATACTGGCACTTAGATTTCTGGGGATTGAACGGAGTGGACCACACTCAAGCAAAAAATCGGATATCAATTCCACGATGAAATTAAACCAGACTCCAGCAGATGTTGTTGGAAAATCACTGGTGAAAATCACCCATTCGTAGAACACTTCAAATTCTTGAAACAATTTGAAGATGAAGATTCATCGTAAAACAAACAATCCCTGCTCCAGCGCAATTCTACTTCGAATTGATTCGTGATGCAGAGCATATTGAGCAAACTTTCTCAGTATACCCTTCAAAAGAAGAACTCTTTAAAGATATCATTGCTGCTTACAGACAAGTGATTAAAGAATTATACGATGCAGGTTGCCGTCTCTTACAAATCGATGATTGTACATGGGGTGTGATTGTAGATGATAACTTTGAATCATCATCTCAAAAGAAAGTGATTTAACACCGGAAGAGTTAAGAAGAGAACAAACGGTGAATTCCTAGGGTTAAACAACGGAATTCTAGAAGACTTACCAGGATTTAACAGTGAACACTCATGTATGTCAGCTTCCATCAACTTGGGCAGAGTTCAGGTGGCTATGATTCAGTGAGCGACGCATTATTCGAAAACAAAAGTTCATGCGTATATTTAGAATACGATACAGACCGTGGCGACTTAGCCACTAGCTAAAGTAAACAATGGTAAAAGTCGTTCTTGGACTTCTCACTTCTAAATCAGGAAAATTAGAAGACAAGATGAAGTGATTGCTCGCATTAAAGAAGCAAGTGAGTACGTTCCTCAAGACTTATACTTAAGTACACAATGTGGATTTGCATCAACGGAAGGAAACGAAATGATACTCTCCTTGCTTACTGAAAATTCAGTAGGCCAAAAGTCCATAAGGAGGTGACAGTCAATGAGTCAAACATCAAAATACGAGATTTTATATATCATCCGTCCAAACATCGATGAAGTCGCTAAAAGCTGAATTGGTTTGCAAGATTTGATGCTGTTTTAACAGACAACGGTGCAGTTGTTGTTGAATCAAAAGACTGGGCGAAACGTCGTTTTGCATACGAAATTAAAGATTTCCAAGAAGGTATCTATCACTTAGTGAACATCACTGCTGAAGATGCTGCCGCAATCGATGAATTCGACCGTTTAGCGAAAAATCAACAATGACATCTTACGTCACATGATCGTTAAATTAGAAGCATAATTGTTTATTATAAGTAAACATAAATCTTGAAAGGAGTAAGAATTAAATGATTAATAATGTTGTATTAGTTGGACGCTTAACACGTGCCGTTGATTTACGTTATACTTCAAACGGAACTGCTTATGCGAGCTTCACTGTTGCAATTGATCGTCGTTACCAAAACCAAAACGGTGAACGTGAAACAGACTTTATCAATTGCGTAATGTGGCGTAAAGTCGCAGAAAACTTTGCGAATTTCACTCGTAAAGGCTCACTAGTAGGAATTGAAGGACGTATTCAAACTCGTAGCTATGATAACCAACAAGGCCAAAAAGTTTATGTAACTGAAGTGCTAGCTGAGAACTTCTCACTGTTAGAATCACGTAATGTTACTGAACAACGCCCTGCTAACGATCAAAGCTCACAAGGCGGATTCCAACAAAACCAATCAAATAACTTTAATCAGTTTAATACTCCTACTTCATCATTCGGTGGTGGGATGTCTGACCCATTCTTAAGCAATGGAGACAATCAACATTTTCAGATGATGATTTACCATTCTAAAGTTTAAAAAGGAGGATACCATAATGGCTCAACAACGTAGAGGTGGCGGTCAACGCCGTCGTAAAAAAGTTTGCTACTTCTGTGCAAACCACATCGACTACATTGATTACAAAGATGTAGAATTATTAAAACGTTACATTTCTGAAAAAGGTAAAATCTTACCACGCCGTGTAACAGGTACTTGTGCTAAACACCAACGTACTTTTAACTGTTTGCAATCAAACGTGCTCGTATCATGGGATTATTACCATTCACAACAGTTGACTAATAATAAGTAAAAGGATTGAGAATTTCTCAATCCTTTTTTATTTTATTACTCTTTTCATGACTGAGTATTTATAAAAAATAATGATTATTGATTAACAGATTGAGATTTATCTTTTAACCTAAACTTGAATACATAAATTAGAATGTTTCACGTGATAAATTCGATTGAGAAACTAACCTTTAAAAATGTTTCACTGAAACATTTGTACTCTACCCTCTCTCTAAATTGTTTCACGTGAAACAATTTTAGAGAACTGACGAAGGGCCAAAACTGTGGTAAAATAAGGTATATAGAAAGAAGGTGCAAGAATGAAGAAAAGCCTAAAAGAACGTATTAAGGCTTTACCGACATTTCTTAAAAGTGAAACAATGAAGAAATACGGAATCTCATTTATAGCCATCATTGTCTGTATGCTGATTATTGCGTACGTGATGAATATATGGATGGGACTTATCCTTACTTTATTTGTTATTTTATTAGGAACACTCCTCTATTCGTTTGCAAACTACATTATTAAAGAAACGAATCATTATGTAACGAATTTATCGTACAAAATTAATAAAGGTTCACAAGATGCCTCTATTAAAATGCCGATTGGAATGCTTTTGTTAGATGATAATGGTGAAATTCAATGGATTAACCCTTATTTACAAAAGTATTTCGAACGAAAAGAACTATTAGGATTCAAACTTGAAGCGATTGATCCAGAATTAGCGAATATCGTTAAAAATCTGGATGATGATAAAGATAATGTGGTCCATTGGAAAGATAAATACTTCCAAACAGTCTACCATAACGATATTGGAATGCTCTACATGATGGATATTACGGAATATGCGTTGATTAAAGAAACTTATCTAGACGAAAGACCTGTATTTGGACAGATTTTCGTTGATAACTTTGCTGAAGTCTCTCAATCCCTCAGTGACCGTAAGAAGTCTAACTTGAATAACTTCGTAACAAATCAGCTTACTAGCTGGGCAAATCATAATAATATCTACTTAAAACGTGTAAGTTCAGACCGTTTTGTTGCATTTTTAGATAAAAATATCCTTTCTGAGCTTGAAAAAACAAAATTTGAGATTATTGACCGTGTTCGTGAGACAACTGCTCAACAAAATACCCCACTAACCGTAAGTATGGGGTTCTCATATGCGGATGATACTCAAGAAGAGATGGATTATGGTGCAATTGCTAAATTTGCGCAAGATAACCTTGATTTAGCCTTAGGACGAGGCGGTGACCAAGTCGTTGTTCGTTCTAAAAACGAAGAAACACGCTTCTATGGTGGTAAGAGCAACCCGTTAGAAAAACGTACAAGAGTACGTTCTCGCATGGTTTCTCAAGCATTAGAAAACCTTATTGCAGAAGCGGATCAAGTAATGGTTATGGGACATCAGTATCCAGATATGGACTGCATTGGTGGATGTTTAGGTATTCGAAGAATCGCTAAAATGCACGGTAAACCTCATGGATTGTCACAAATCCAGAGCAATATTCGCATGATATCAAGAAATTGATGGAAGTAATCAAAGATAATGAACGTCTCTACTCTTCTATCGTAAATCCAGAAATGGCGGAAGCTCTACTGACTGAAAATACATTAGTGATTATTGTCGATGTAAGCAAGCCTTCCCTATGTGCTGCTCCATCGATTGTTAAAAAGGCCAATAAATTAGTGATTATCGACCATCACCGTCGTGGAGAGGAATTCCCTGAAAATCCTGACTTGGTTTATATTGAACCATATGCTTCATCTGTCGGTGAATTGATTACAGAATTGCTAGAATATCAATCTGAAGATGCTGAGAAACTTCAGCCAATCGAAGCAACAACCCTACTTGCTGGTATCATTGTAGATACGCGTAATTTCACGCTTCGTACAGGGTCTCGTACCTTTGATACGGCTAGCTACCTGAAATCCGTTGGTGCGGATACAATTCTGATTCAACGCTTGTTAAAAGAAAATGTAGATACGTACTTAATGCGTTCACATCTACTGAACTCGCTCGAAATGCTTCCTAACAATGTCGGAATTGTTCACGGTGAAGAAAATACCGTATATCCGACAGTCGTGGCTGCACAAACGGCCGATATGATGTTGTCGATGGAAAACATCGATGCTTCATTCGTGGTTACAAAACGTAATGACGGTCGTGTTGGGATTAGTGCCCGTAGTTTAGGAAACAAGAACGTACAACGCGTGATGGAAAAAATGGGTGGCGGCGGACATTTATCAAATGCCGCAACTCAGTTATCCGATATCACGATTGAAGAAAGCAATCCGCCAATTAATTCAAGTGATTGAAGAAATTGGTAGTGAAATTAACTTATAATTAGGAGGAAGAAACATGAAAGTAATTTTCTTGAAAGATGTAAAAGGTAAAGGTAAAAAAGGTGACGTTAAAAACGTTGCAGACGGATACGCACAAAAACTTCCTAATCAAAAATGGTTTAGCTAAAGAAGCAAATGCTGCAAACTTAGCAACTTTATCAGGACAAAAGAAAGCTGAAGCTAAACATAACGCTGAACTATTAGCAAAAGCCAAAGAAATTAAAGAGTTCTTAGAACGCGAAGATACAGTCGTAACGATTAAAGCAAAAGCAGGGGAAGATGGCCGTCTATTCGGAGCTATCCCAGCAAAACAAATCGCTGAAGAATTCAACAAGAAATTCAATGTTGAATTGGATCGTCGTAAATTCGAATTAGCAGCACCAATTCGTGCCTTAGGATTCACTCGTGTACCTGTTAAATTACATCACGATGTAACAGCAATTATGACTGTAAATATCGTTGCTCAATAATAAGAAATAGTAAGGATTTTCCCGTTGTGGAGAATCCTTTTTCTTTTGGTTTTAAATATGTGATACAGTTCACAAAGTTATAAATGAACATACAAGTTTTCATGCTCGAAAAGACTCACTCTTCTGTTTTATTACAGCGTTTTATGATACAATGAAACTGTATTTTTATGGTTATTTTTAGTAGAAAGGGTGTTTGAATGGAAGAACTATATCCAAATTTAGTTCCACCACAAAATATTGAGGCAGAAGAAGCCGTTCTTGGGTCTATTCTTCTTGCAAGTGACTCGATTATTTCGGTTATGGAATTTTTGACACCGGAAGATTTTTATCGTGTTTCTCATCAATTAATTTTTGCGGCAATGATTGAATTAAATCAAAACAATATCGATATTGACGCAATCACCGTTTCAGAGATTTTAAGACAAAAGAATCAAATGGAGAATATTGGTGGAGAAGTAACGTTAATCGAACTTCTTGATAAAGTGCCAACTGCAGCCAACGTAGAGTACTATACGCAAATCGTATTAGAAAAATCTACGCGCCGCAAATTAATTAAAACTTCGACAAATATTGTAAAAAAATGCTTACCAAGAGGATGAACCAATTGCTAACGTCTTGGATACGGCTGAGAAGGATATTCTTTCTGTATCTGAAGGACGTAATAAGGCTGGATTCATTCCAATCAGCTCGGTTCTGCGTACTGCTTATGAAAGCTTAGAAGAGCGTGCGAAAAACAATGGTGAGGTTACAGGGATTGCGACAGGGTATATCGGCTTAGACAGAATGACGTCAGGGCTACATGCGGATGAGTTAATCATCTTAGCGGCTCGTCCATCTGTTGGTAAAACGGCCTTTGTATTGAATATTGCAAAGAACGTTGCCGTGAACTTGAACGAAACGGTAGCTATCTTCAGTCTTGAAATGGGGGCTGAGTCCCTTGTAGAGCGTATTATCTGTTCACATGCTAGCATCAACGCAGGACATTTGAAAACAGGTAAATTAACGCCTGAAGAATATACACAATATTTCGTGGCGACCGGAGCATTATCTGAAGCACCAATTTTTATTGATGATACTCCAGGGATTCGTGTTGCTGAAATCCGTGCAAAATGTCGTCGTCTAAAACAAGAGCGTAATAATCTTGGGCTAGTCGTCATCGACTACTTGCAGTTGATTGAAGGAAACGGAAAAGAGAGTCGTCAACAAGAGGTTTCTGAAATTTCTCGTAACTTGAAGAAATTAGCGAAGGAATTAAAAGTTCCCGTTATCGCACTTTCGCAATTATCGCGTGGTGTGGAACAGCGTCAAGATAAACGACCAATCATGTCAGATATTCGTGAATCTGGATCTATCGAGCAAGACGCGGATATTGTAGCGTTCTTATATCGTGATGATTACTATCGTCAAGAACCAGATGAGAATGGACATGTTCCAGAGGTGGAACCAAATAGTACCATTGAAGTCATTATCGAGAAAAACCGTAGCGGTCCTCGTGGAACGGTTGAATTGAACTTCATGAAAGAATTTAATAAATTTACAAATCTTGTGCCAGACGGAGTCGAGCAAAACGCTCCAATGGCCTAATCATAGACATTTAAATGAATAATACAAAGAAGAGGTGCGTCAAATGTCATCAGTAGTAGTAGTAGGAACACAATGGGGAGACGAAGGTAAAGGAAAAATTACAGACTTCCTCAGTGAGAACGCAGAAGTCATTGCCCGCTATCAAGGGGGAGACAATGCAGGACATACGATTCAATTCAATGGAGTGACTTATAAACTTCACTTAATTCCATCAGGGATTTTTTCACCAGAGAAAATCAGCGTGATTGGAAATGGGGTTGTATTGAATCCAAAATCTCTAATCACAGAACTTGCGTATTTACACGAAAGAAATGTGACTACTGATAATTTACGTATTTCAGACCGTGCGCATGTCATCTTGCCATACCACATTCGCTTAGACCAATTACAAGAAGAAGCTAAAGGCGACAACAAAATTGGAACAACGAATAAAGGGATTGGACCTTGCTACATGGATAAAGCAGCGCGTGTTGGGATTCGTGTGGCAGATTTACTAGACCGTGAAGTATTTGCGGAACGTCTAAGAATCAACTTAGCTGAAAAGAATCGTCTCTTTACTAAAATGTACGATGCAGAACCAATTGAGTTTGATGATATTTTTGAAGAGTACTACGAATATGGTCAACAAATGAAGAAATACGTTTGCGACACTTCTGTGATTTTAAATGACGCACTAGACAATGGCAAACGCGTATTATTCGAAGGCGCCCAAGGTGTTATGTTGGATATCGACCAAGGAACATATCCATTCGTAACTTCTTCTAACCCAGTTGCTGGTGGGGTTACTATCGGTAGCGGTGTTGGACCTTCAAAAATTGATAAAGTCGTTGGGGTATGTAAAGCGTACACTTCTCGTGTAGGGGATGGACCTTTCCCAACAGAATTATTTGATGAAATCGGCTCACGTATTCGTGAAGTCGGACGTGAATACGGTACAACAACTGGACGTCCAAGACGTGTGGGGGGTTCGATAGCGTTGTAATGCGTCACTCGAAACGTGTATCAGGTATTACAAACTTAAGCTTAAACAGTATTGACGTATTAACTGGTTTAGAAACAGTGAAAATCTGTGTGGCTTACCGCAAACCAAATGGAGAAGAAATTTCTCACTACCCAGCAAGCCTAGTAGAACTAGCACAATGCGAATCTGTGTATGAAGAATTACCAGGTTGGAACGAAGACATTACAGGATGCCGTTCACTTGAAGAGCTTCCTGAAAATGCACGTAACTATGTTCGCCGTATTTCAGAATTAGTCGGCGTACGTATTTCTACATTCAGTGTAGGACCAGATAGAGAACAAACCAACATTTTAGAAAGTGTTTGGGCATAAAAAAAGTAATAGAGTAAAGGAGGATTTATATGAAAAAAATCCTAGTTGTAGATGATGAGAAGCCAATCTCAGACATCGTCAAGTTTAGTCTTACAAAAGAGGGCTTTGAAGTAATCACAGCCTTTGACGGTGAAGAGGGTCTGGTGGCTTTCAATGAAAAAAATCCAGATTTAGTTATTTTAGACTTAATGTTACCGAAAATTGATGGCTTAGAAGTGTGCCGTGAAATCCGTAAAACAAGCAATGTCCCAATTATCATGGTGACAGCCAAAGACTCTGAAATCGATAAAGTTTTAGGTCTTGAACTTGGAGCCGATGACTATGTGACAAAACCTTTCTCAAACCGTGAGTTAATCGCGCGTGTGAAAGCAAACTTACGTCGTCAACAATTAGCTCCAGCGGAAGCCGAAGAAGAAAAAACAGCTAACGAAATCGTATTAGGTTCACTCATTATCCATGAAGATGCTTATGTGGTTTCAAAACGCGGCGAAGAAATCGAATTAACGCACCGTGAGTTCGAATTACTTCACTACTTAGCAAAACATATCGGACAAGTAATCACACGTGAGCATTTATTGCAAACGGTTTGGGGATATGATTACTTCGGAGATGTGCGTACAGTAGACGTTACGGTACGTCGCTTACGTGAAAAAATCGAAGATACACCGAGTCACCCAACATGGATTATGACTCGTCGTGGGGTAGGTTACTACATCAAGACCCCAGATCAAGAAAAAGAAGCTTAAGATTGAAATGCGCTTTTCCTTGCCACCTGATCTACCGGCAAGAAAAGCGTATTTTTCTAAAAAGTAGAGGGGAAAATGACTCATGAATACAATGAAACGATTCTTTCGTTCCATTCAATTTAAGATTCCGATGCTGTTCATCTTGCTCTTAGTCATTTCGTTGCAACTCATTGTCGCAAACTTCTTAACGCAATTAGAGTCGCAAATGATTTCCAACTTCCAAGAACAAATCCAACTGCAAGTAGGGTTCTTGAAGAATAATGTGCAGCCGATTTTGGCAAAAGATGCGACTGATGAAGCGAAGATGTCTGAAATTTCGCAATTGCTACAAGATTATCCAACGGGGAATAGTATTGTCGAAATTCGCATCATGGACATGCAAGGATATATTTTGGGAACAACCAACCAAACGCAACAATCTGTTGTAGGAACGCGTTCAACAGAAGCGGACGTTCAACAAGTCGTTGTGTCGAATACCGTTCAAAGCTACAACTTCACGGAAGGCGAAACGCGTTATTGGAAATACGTTTCACCGATTGACCCAGTGAATACTGCTTCAGGAAATCCGGTTGGGATTATTTCGGTAACATCGAATATCGAATCGCGTTATACGCAAGTCAAAGATATCGGGGTTATCTTTATTAGTTCTTCTATCTTTGTCATTATTTTGGCGATCGTGATTACCGTGATGATTTCACAAGGGATTACGCGTCCAATCGCAGAGATGAAGCAACAAACTGAGCAAATCGCCGAAGGAAACTATACAGGTGAAGTGATGATTTACGGAGACGATGAGCTTGGTCAACTTGGACAAGCGATTAACGACCTCTCTGTGAAGATTAAAGAAGCACAAGAAGGAACCGAAGCGGAACGGCAAAGGCTGGATAGTGTCCTTCGTCATATGAGTGACGGGGTAATTGCGACCGACCGTCGTGGACGTATTGTGATTATCAATGCGGCTGCGTTAGATATTTTAAACTTACGTAGCGAACGTATTGTCGGTACACCACTATTAGATGTATTAAGACTCGACCGTACTGTGACTTTCAGGGATTTACTCGAGTCTCAAGAAGAACGTATGATTACGTTTGAAGAAGATGGCGAAGATACGATTGTTCAATGTGAGTTCTCAGTCATCCAACGTGAATCTGGATTTATTAGCGGTCTTGTCTGCGTCTTAACAGACGTTACCGAGCAAGAAAAAATCGACCGCGAACGTCGTAATTTCGTATCGAACGTTTCCCACGAATTACGTACCCCACTAACAAGTATTAAGAGTTATACAGAAGCGTTAGTGGATGGAGCATGGGAAAATAAAGAAATTGCGCCAGAATTCTTAAACGTTATCGAAACTGAAACAGACCGTATGATGCGTATGATTACGGACTTACTCAACTTATCGCGTATGGACCAAAACCGTCTTGAACTCGATAAGGAGTTCGTGAATATGAACGAGTTGGTGAAACATATTGCCAACCGTTTCGATATGGTGCTTTCAAGTGACCAATATCGTGAAAAGAATTACCGTATTTTAACGGACATCACGCAACGAGACTTATGGGTAGAAATCGACCAAGATAAGATGACGCAAGTGCTGGATAATATTATCAATAATGCGATTAAATATTCTCCAGATGGGGGTCGTATTATCATTCGTCTGATGGAAACTCATACCGATTTAATCGTAAGTGTAAGCGACGAAGGGTTGGGAATTCCACGTAAGGATATTCCACACTTATTCGACCGTTTCTACCGTGTGGATAAGGCTCGTTCAAGAGCGATGGGTGGTAGTGGTCTTGGACTGGCTATTGCGAAAGAAGTTGTCCAATTACATGGTGGAAAAATTTGGGTGAACAGTATTGAAAACAAAGGGTCAACATTCTTTGTTTCTCTACCATATGTTCCATTTGAAGAGGACGGTGAATGGGATGAATTTTAAACGTTATCGAGCAATGCTAACGGCGCTCTTTGTATTAATGGCCATTAGCTTTGTGTTTACGTATCTCATCGTAGTACGTCCGGTTGATTTCTTTACGAATCAAAAGCAAAATAATAACAATGTTACAACACAACAAGATACAGGTGTGCAAGTTCGTGCAACTTATACAACAGAAGATGTATTTAGACCGACTCGAATGGTTCTAACGAACAAAAATAAGTTCGAAATGACGAGCAGTGCTTCCATTATGAAGGAAGTCAATGCACACTTAAATAAACAATTTACGAATTTAACGCGTTTAGAAGTCATGGATGAGACTAGTTATGAAAATCTCGTCTTACGTGAAGCCAGAATTCAGATTTTATTTGATGGGTTGCATTCATTTGGAATTGTGAACCGATTCTTTGATGGAAATATCGACGACTTAAATAATGACCGCTTTTCTCGTATTGTGATTCGCACAGATGATCCTTCTACTGCTTATTTCATCAATGATGACACGAAACAACTCTACAGTGCTAAAAGTAAATGAAAGTTTCAAAAACATCATTAGAGGGATTATACGCGGATAGTGATTTTTTTACGAAGTTGAATCGTATCGTGGAAAAAAACAAAAACAATTCTTTGTCGAACAAGATAATTTGAATGTGGAACAGTCTGCCTATTTAATCGAGCAGATTCCAATGAGTTTCTATATTACTCAGTTATTTACGAATCAATCAGAAATTCGTACGCGTGGAGACGGAAAGACCGTTGTATACAATGATAATTTATCGCAATTGAAATTAGACCGTACGACAAATGTGGTCACTTTCTTCGAGAATCGCTCAGGAGAGGAAACGTTACTCTATACTAATAATTTAACGCAAACTTTCGGCCAGATGAAACGTCTTGGAGGCTGGCAAATGGGCGTGAGTCTATTCTCGGTAGATTTAAATAATAATCTCGTTGAATATGTTCGTTACGTGGATTCTTATCCAATCTTATCCAGTGGCAAAGAAGGTTTCACGCAAATAAAGGTCAATTCAACAGGAATCGAGAAAATGAGAACCTCATCACTGATCGCACAAACACCGTTACCAACAAAGAGTAAAAAGGTGATGGTAGTTGGTGGAAAGACGATTGTCACTGAATTGTTGAACGAAGGATTTGTCATGAATGAAATTGAAGATATTCGCATCGGATATTCATGGACAATCAGTAGTGAGAGTGTACAAATCGTTGAGTTTACACCAACATGGTACATTAAAAAGAATGGTACTTGGAAGACTCTGGCTGAATTAAAAGCCGAGAAGAGTCAAACAGAACCAGCGAATGGACCGACAACAACGGGAGGTGACGCAGATGGATTTTAAGAGAAGCGCAGTCGTTCTTATCGTCTGCTTCTTTATCCTCGATTTATTCTTATTCGGATTAGTATGGCAAAAAAGATCTGATGTGAAAAATCCGTTGAATACAAGTATTAACGTCATTGACCAAATGAAGTTAGACGGAATTACATTACCAACGCTGAATGCGACGGTAGAGGCCGTTCCGATAATTCAAGTAACACCGGAATCTACAGATGGCAAATTGTCTAGTTTACCAAATCAAGTCGTAACGCTAGAAAAAAATATTATTAACGGACAATTTGTGACACCAATCCAATTAGACTTAAGCGGATCTGTATCTGCAGACAGCTTTGCGGATTTAACAAAAATCGTTGAAAATAATCAAGTGGCTTTTGGAGACCAATACACATGGTCATCCTATAATCCAACAACCCGCAAAGTGATTTATACACAAAAAGCAGATAAGTTAACGATTATGGATGGCTCGAGTCAAATCATCTTTACGGTAAATGCCAATGACCAAGTCGTAAGCTATGAACAGACTTATGCGGGAAGTGTGCAAGTACTTGGGAAAGAACGTGAATTGATTACGGCTCAAAGGGCGGTTGAGGTTCTATACTTAGCCGGACGAATTTCGTCGAAGGCAACCGTTCAATCGGTGAAATTATCGTATTATCAATCGCTTGTACTAAAAGATTTTTCAATTTACTCACCTGCGTGGTATATTGAAATTCGTCAAGCTGACGGACAATTAATTGCCCGTCGTGTAGATGCGATTCATGGGACAGTATTAGCCAATGAAACGCTAGAAACAACGAATACGCAAACGCAGCGTACAACGACAAATAACACAACAACAACGCAAAGTGTACAACAACAATAAGAAGGGAATAAACATGCAAGAACAAGGTTTGAAAGTGAGTTTACTCGCGAGTGGTAGCTCGGGAAATGCTACTTACATCGAAACGCCAAAACAAAAAATATTAGTGGACTGTGGACTCACTGGTAAAGCCATTACTGCGCAAATGGAGAAGATTGATCGCTCCATTTCAGATGTGGATGCCATTCTGGTTACCCACGAACATTCCGACCACATTAAAGGAATTGGAGTTCTCGCTCGTAAGTATGGAATCCCAATCTATGCCAATGAAAAAACATGGCAAGCTATGGCTGGTAAAATCGGAAAAGTGGCTCTCGAACAACAGGAAATCTTCAATACCGGAGACACGCTCACGTTTGGGGACTTAGACGTGATGAGCTTTGCAGTATCACATGATGCGGCAGCTCCTCAATTTTATAGTTTTCAACGCGAGGGCAAGCAGTTCGTGATGCTGACAGACACGGGTTATGTGAGTGATAAGCTAAGAGGATTGTTGAAATGCAGATGCCTATCTCATCGAGAGCAATCATGATTTAGAAATGCTTCGAATGGGACCTTACGCTTGGCATTTGAAACAACGTATCTTAAGCGACAAGGGACACTTATCGAATGATGATGGCGCGCTTGCGATGTGTGAAATGATGGGAGACCGCACGAAACGGATTTATCTAGGCCACTTAAGTCAAGATAATAATATGAAGGAAATCGCCTATCAGACAGCCGAAAGCATCTTCCACACGCATGACAAAGGAGTTCATCAAGCATTCGAGTTATACCATACGGATCCGTATGAACCTACAAAATTATTTACTGTTTAAAAATTTAGCAAGTTCGAAAGAGTTTTTTAAGTACTCTATAAGCTTTATTTCATATAAATTTCATATGGAAAAATTATTGTATATTTACAAACGAGAGGAGTGAGCAGATGTCACAAGAACAATTACAAAGAAAAAAATCATCGAAAGCTTTTAAAAACGGCTTTATCGGAGGATTATTGGGAGGAGCAGTCGCTGTTGCCGGAGGAGTTGGAATTATGGCCGTAACAAATCCAGCAAACCAAGCAACAACACCTGCTTCACAACCCTCACAAACACAAGTAGACACAACTAAAACATCCACAGCCACAAAAGGTGGAACAGAAATCACTAAAGTGGTTGCTGAAGTGAAAAATGCCGTCGTTTCAGTTATTAACAAACAAGCAACTTCAAGGAAATAACTTATACGGCACACAACAAACCGGAGGAGAATTAGCTACTGCGTCTGAAGGTAGTGGGGTCATTTATAAAAATGAGGGTGGATATGCCTATATCGTGACGAACTATCACGTTATTGCGAAATCACAAGAATTGGAAGTTCTTTTAGCAGACGGAACACGCGAAAAAGCTGAGCTTGTTGGTAGTGATCAATGGACAGACTTAGCCGTGATTCGTATTGCCAATACAAATGTTACAACTGTCGCAGAATTTTGCAAACTCAGATGAGGTTGAAGTTGGGACAAACAGCGATTGCGATTGGGTTCCCCTCTTGGAAGTGAATTCGCAACAAGTGTAACGCAAGGAATCGTCTCAGCAACTAACCGTGCTGTTGCCACAGACGTTGATGGTGATGGACAAGAAGACTGGGTCGTAACGGCCATTCAAACAGATGCGGCGATTAACCCAGGAAACTCAGGGGGAGCGTTAATTAATAGCGCTGGCCAAGTCATCGGAATTAACTCAATGAAGATTTCGAAATCTTCTGTTGAAGGAATGGGATTTGCGATTCCAAGTAACGAAGTTGTTTCGATTATTAAACAACTCGAAACGGACGGGAAAATTACACGTCCAGCTCTTGGAATTTCAATGGTAAACTTATCAAGTGTGAATGAACGAGTAATCGAGCAATTGAATTTACCACGAGATGTGAAGAACGGAGTCGTTATTGCAGAAGTCATGGCGAAAGGTAGTGCAAAAGCTGCGGGACTACAAGCTTACGATGTCATTGTTGAAATGGATGGACAAAAAATTCAAGGAATTCAAAACTTACGTAAAGTTCTTTACAGCCATAAAGTTGGCGATAAGCTTGAAGTAACATACTATAGAAATGGACAAAAACAAACAACAACGATTTCTTTAACAGAAACGAACAGTCCAAGTTTATAACAATAACGAATAAGGAGTCGGATAGCGAAGTGCTATTCGACTTTTTTTATGTATTTCCACAAGGTTATCCACAAAAATGTGGATAAGTCTGTGGAAAACTGTGGGTTAACCCCGTTGTCAAGTCTGTGAAGTGGAAAATCGGTGTTGAAAATGGATAGGCTAAAAATGGCTTAATTATCGGATTTTATTGAAAAAAGTTATTCACATGATAAATTTTTATTGTGGATAACTTTGGTGATTAACTGTTTAAAACGTTGATATAACAGCATTTTGATATACACAAAAAGTGTGTGGATAACTGTGGATAACTCGCATCTTTCCACCTTTTTAGAAATATAACAATTAGATAACAAATAAAAAAATTTTTGAATCAATATCTAGTGTTTTTTTCATAAAAAAAGCCCAAAAATTTAGGGGGCGAACATGTGTACATGTGGATAACTTTGTGGATAACTGTGGATAAAGGGATAAAACAAGCATTTTTTTCCAAAAAAAGGTAAGATAATTTGTGAAATGAGGGGATCAAATGAATATCACAATTGTGAGTGTAGGAAAACTGAAAGAAAAATATTTAAAACAAGGAATCGACGAATACGCGAAACGCTTAGGTAGCTACTGCAAGTTCCAGGTTGTGGAAGTGCCAGATGAGAAAGCTCCTGAGAATTTAAGCGACAAAGAGATGGAACAAGTGCTCGAAAAAGAGGGCGAACGTATCCTTTCTAAAATTAAAGATGGTGATGTCGTTGTAGCGATGGCGATTGAAGGTGACTTAGTGAGTTCAGAACAACTCGCAAAAGAGATGGATACCTTCGCGCTTCATGGGAAGAGCTCAATGGTCTTTGTCATCGGCGGCTCTCTTGGGTTGAGTCCGGCCGTGAAAAAACGTGCCGACCGCAAGATCTCATTTGGCCGTATTACGTTGCCGCATCAATTGATGAGACTCGTTCTAACTGAGCAAATTTACCGTGCATTCCGTATTAATGCCGGACATGCATATCATAAATAAGTAAAGATTCTCATAGAAAAAAAGTGAAAAAGAAAGTGCAAAATGAAAATTGTATTTTCATAGTATTTTTCATAATGTGCCTCTATACTTTAGTTATTCCCAAAGAGAATATTTATCCTCCCAAATAAATATTTCTAATCCTTTTTTCCACCGGCCGTGAGTCGGTGGTTTTTTATTTTCTTTAAAAAAGGATTGATTGAAGAAAATCTCCGTACTATACTAGAATCATGGAGAAGTACCCAAGAGGCTGAAGGGGTCGCACTCGAAATGCGATAGGTCGTGAAAGCGGCGCGGGAGTTCAAATCTCCTCTTCTCCTTACTTTTACGGAGAACAAAATAGTGGGGGCGAAAAACGAATGACAAAAGTGAAATTAAATCTGAACCAAACGCATTGTTGCGGTATTTATTCTGATAAGACGGTGTATAGTTTTACGGCGGATAGTTATCCAGAGTTGTTTTACCTTCTTCAAAGACGTGGACTCATCGAATCTTTTATCGATGGAGACTTCATTGTTTATGACGAATTAAGACAGTATTCAGATTTACCGCCTTATCAAAAGCTGACTGAAGATGAATTAGAAGCAATTGATTTTGATACAATCATTCAAAAACTCAGTCCGGATCAACTGAAAGCAGTGATCGAGAAGTTCTTTGAATATCGCTTTGAATGTGAGTTTCAAGAAGTAGACGAATAAATTTGTAAAAGAAAAAAGCTGACGGCTCATTTGAGCGGTCAGCTTTGTAGTTTCTATAGTTTATTCTTAGCGAATAACTTCCTCAGTTTCTTTGTCGAAGAAGTGAGATTTGTTTAAGTCGAATGCTAATTCAACTGTTTCGCCTGGGTTGTGGAAGTCACGAGCATCCACTTTAGATACGAATTCAGTATCATCAACACGAGTGTAAAGCATTGTTTCTGCACCAAGTAATTCTGATACGACAACTTCTGCTTTCACTGAAGATGATGGGTAAGTATCGATAGCGATTTGAGAACTTTCGATATCTTCTGGACGGATACCGAAGATTAATTCTTTTCCATTGTAACCTTTGTCTTCAAGAAGTTTTCTCTTTGCTTCAGGTAATTGTAATGATAAACCTTTACCATTTGAAATCACGCCATCTTTCAATGTTACATTGAAGAAGTTCATTGCTGGTGATCCGATGAATCCAGCTACGAATACGTTGTTAGGAGTGTTGTACACTTCTTGTGGAGTACCGATTTGTTGTACGAAACCATCTTTCATGATAACGATACGGTCAGCCATTGTCATCGCTTCTGTTTGGTCGTGAGTTACGTAAATTGTTGTTGTTTCTAAACGACGGTGTAATTTCGCAATTTCAGCACGCATCGCAACACGTAATTTAGCATCTAAGTTAGAAAGAGGTTCGTCCATTAAGAATACTTTCGCATCACGAACGATCGCACGTCCTAAAGCCACACGTTGACGTTGACCACCAGATAAAGCAGCTGGTTTACGTTCTAAGTATTGAGCTAAGCCTAAGATTTCTGCTGCGTTTTTAACACGTTTGTCAATTTCAGCTTTGTCGTATTTACGTAATTTCAAACCGAATGCCATGTTGTCATATACGCTCATGTGAGGATATAGGGCATAGTTTTGGAATACCATCGCGATATCACGATCTTTTGGAGCTACGTCGTTCATTACAACGTCGCCAATTTTTAATTCTCCTTCAGAAATATCTTCAAGACCAGCGATCATACGAAGAGTTGTTGATTTACCGCATCCTGAAGGGCCTACGAATACGATGAACTCGCGGTCTTTGATGTGTAAGTTAAAGTCTGTTACGGAATAGTTTTCCGCGTTGTCATATTTTTTGTGAATATGATTTAATTGCATTTCTACCATTAGGATTTCCCCCTATAATTTGTTTTACAGTAACAGTTTACGATTTTTAGGGAAAAAGAGATAGAGGAAGGTTGCACAAAAACGACTGTAAAAATTGTGCACTTTGCCCAAAAAGTGTCCCTTATTTTTAAAATTTGGACGTAACTTATAATAAAGAAGTAAAAAAGTATTGAGAAGGATGCAACACGTGGCAAACAATGTTATGATAGGGGTTAGAAACTTACATGAAAAAGGTGATGAAATGGAAAGAAAACGTGGATTTGAAATCGTATCTGCTTATGAAGGAAAAGGAATCAATGTTCCAAAACGTTCGACAAAACATTCAGCAGGATATGACTTCGAAGCTGCCGAAGATATCGTATTACCAAGCATTTGGAAAATGCTTTTCAAATTTGCAGCCACTCAATTAAAAACAATGGATTTATACAACAGATAAAGAAACAGTGGAAGCGGAACTTGCAAAAAGAGCAAAAAGTCTTAAAAACCAGTGCTTGTTCCAACAGGGAATTAAGTCTTATATGCAAGAAGATGAGTACTTACAATTGGCGAACCGCTCAAGTAACCCATTGAAACACTTCCTTGTCTTACCAAACGGTGTTGGAATCGTGGATAGCGACTACTACAACAACCCTGACAATGAAGGGCATATTTACTTCAATTATTAAACTTCGGATTATTCGATAAAGAAATTAAAAAAGGCGATCGTATCGGCCAAGGAATCTTCCTACCGTTCTTAAAAGCGGATGCGGATGAAGAAAAACGATATGAATGAACGTACAGGCGGCTTTTGGTTCTTCTGGCGTTCGTTAGAAAGGAGCCAAAATGGCAAAAAGCGACCACAAGTTTTTGTATGTAGAGAGTGTGTGATATAATTCACCAAAATATTTAGGGAAATGCCCAAACTGCGGGAACTGGTCTACGATGGAAGAGTTCAAGGAAACGACGAGCAATGCGAAACGTCCTTCCTTAGTGCAACATTCAGAAGAAGCACATAAGACAAAACCAATGCGATTAGACCAGGTTTCTTATGAGCGCGTAAATCGTGTGAAGACATCCATTAGCGAATTGGACCGTGTGCTCGGAGGTGGCGTGGTTCCGGGTTCTCTAGTATTAATTGGTGGGGACCCAGGGATTGGGAAATCTACCTTATTATTACAAGTGTCTAGTGAATTACAACAAACACAAGGAACAGTTCTCTATGTCTCAGGAGAAGAAAGTGCGTCTCAAATCAAAATGCGTGCGGAGCGTCTCGGGATGCAAGCAGACGGATTTTATATTTACGCTGAAACAAACCTAGAAGATATTGTTGCGCAAGTAGAAGCGTTGAAACCGGACTATGTCATTATCGACTCGATTCAAACGATGACACATCCGCAAGCAAATGGGGTTGCAGGAAGTGTGTCTCATGTTCGTGAGGCGACAGCTACATTGATGCGACTAGCGAAACTCAATCAGATTGCCATCTTTATCGTAGGTCACGTGACAAAAGAAGGAGCATTAGCAGGGCCACGTATGTTGGAACATATGGTGGACACCGTTCTTTATTTCGAAGGGGATAAACATCATAGTTTCCGCGTGCTTCGTTCCGTGAAAAACCGTTTTGGATCCACCAACGAGATTGGCGTTTTCGAAATGCATCAAGAAGGACTGAACGAAGTAACGAACCCTTCCGAAGTCTTCTTAGAAGAACGTCTTGCAGGCGCAACAGGTTCGGCAATCGTCGTGTCTCTTGAAGGAACAAGGCCAATTTTAACCGAGGTACAATGTTTATTATCACCAACGGCCTTTGGAAACGCACGCCGTACCACAAGTGGTCTGGACTATAATCGTGTCGCGCTCTTGATGGCGGTGCTTGAGAAACGTGCAGGTCTTCTATTACAAAACCAAGATGCTTACTTTAAATCAACAGGTGGTTTGAAACTCAATGAGCCTGCAGTCGACTTAGCGATTGCGATGAGTATCGTTTCAAGCTACAAGGAAAAAGAAACGCAAATGGGTGATTGCTTTATCGGAGAAATCGGCTTGACTGGTGAAATTCGTAAAGTGAATCGTGTCTATGACCGTGTTCGCGAGGCTGAAAAGCTCGGATTCAAGCGTGTCTTTATTCCAAAAAATAATTTAGATGGATGGGAACTTCCAAAAAATATCGAAGTCGTTGGAGTATCTTCTGTCAAAGAAGCTATTTACAAAGCCTTCGGGAAAGAAAATTAGAAAGGAGAACTGTTATGGAACAACCTAAAAAATTTCGAGCATACGGAAGAAAGTTATTGCAACTGATTTTCGTATTGCTCGGAGGGTCTTTAGGTGCAACGTATTTTCCAAGTCTATGGCAAGCATTCGACATTACGAATGAATGGTTAACATCGCAAGTTACGAGTATTTTGTTAGGTGCCATTATTTTATTCTTTATTTCCCTATTCGTGACGGATCCGATTTTAAAGGGTATTCGTAGACTTGAAAAACTCGTTAGCCAACTTTCTGTGAGCTATTTACTCTTTGGAATGATTGGCGCACTGATTGGACTCTTAGTCGCATGGCTCGTTGGATTGCCATTTACAAACTTACAAATTCCAGCAATTACGCAAGCTTTACCAATCGCCTTAAGTATTATCTTTGGGTACCTTGGCTTTTATGTTGGAACGACGCGTCGTGAAGATATTTTAAAAGCCTTTACGGGGACAAGAAAGAAAACGGAGGATTCTCCAGTGCTTGAACGTAAAGCAGGAGATAACTTCAGAAAATACAAACTGCTCGATACAAGCGTCATTATCGATGGACGAATTTACGATATCGCTAAAACAGGCTTTATCGAAGGGGTGCTGGTGATTCCAGTATTTGTACTGAATGAATTACAATATATCGCCGATAGCGCCGATAGCTTGAAGCGTGTGAGAGGGCGCCGTGGATTAGATATTTTAAATGCTCTTCAAAAAGAAGAGAATATTAAAGTAGAAATTTACGATGGAGACTATGACGATATTAATGAAGTGGACCGCAAGTTAATTCGCTTGGCAAAAGGCGATTGACGGCATTATTATCACAAACGACTTTAACTTAAATAAAGTCAGTGAGTTCCAAAATGTACCAGTCTTTAATATTAATGCGTTAGCGCAAGCCATCAAGCCAGTTGTGATTCCAGGGGAAACCTTGAAGACGACGGTGGTTAAATCAGGAACGGAGCGCCAACAAGGGGTTGCGTACTTAGATGATGGTACGATGATTGTCGTGGAAGATGGACAATATTATATGAATGAAGAGATTGAAGTGGTCGTAACGAGCGCCCTTCAAACTGCAGCAGGTCGTATGATTTTCGCCAAACCACTGCATAGCCAAAAGAAAATCAAACAATAAAGTGCAAAAAGATTACTTCGAATCCTTGCGGATTTGTTTATAATAACGGTAACGTTGCACCGGCTCGAGCCTAGTGTCTCTCGCCTAAAAAACTCAAAAAGGGAGTACGGAATAAATTCCGAACTCCCTTTAATTCGTCTTTTTTGCGAATCACGTTACTGTTATTATAAAATCCGCATGATTCTTCGTAATCATGGTGCTTCATTTTCTTTTGGTTGGAGCAATCAACGACCTGCTGGCAATTTGAATAAATAGAAAAAAGGATGGACGAATTTCGTCCATCCTTTTTGTTATTCAATATCGATTTCAAATGGTTCATCAATAGTTTCAGAGACGTATTTACCATCTTTCTTACGTTGCTTCACGCATTCTGTTAATAAGTATTCGATTTGTCCATTGACTGATCTAAAATCATCTTCTGCCCATGATGCGATAGCAGCATATAATTTAGATGACAGTCGTAATGGAATTTGTTTTTTCTTTAAATCAGCCATCGTTAGTATAGGCTTCCTGTGTTAACGATTGGTTGAGCATCATGATTGCCGCAAAGAACAACTAGTAAGTTAGAGACCATCGCAGCTTTACGCTCTTCATCAAGTTCTACGAGTTCTCCTTCGTTTAAGCGTTCTAACGCCATTTCAACCATTCCAACAGCACCGTCTACAATCATCTTTCTAGCGTCAATAATTGCTGAAGCTTGTTGACGTTGAAGCATTACTGCAGCGATTTCTGGAGCGTAAGCAAGGTAAGTGATACGTGCTTCGATGATTTCAAGACCTGCATTTTCAACACGTGCTTGAATCTCATCGCGAATACGTTTTGCAACGACTTCACTTGAACCACGTAAGCTACCTTCATCGGCAATACCGTCCCCAGTTGTATCAACGTTTGGAGCTACATCATATGGATAGATGCGCACGATATTACGAAGCGCGCTATCACATTGAAGCGATAAGTATTCTTTGTAGTTATCTACGTTAAAGACTGCTTTAGCTGTATCGACCACTCTCCAAGTAACAGCAATTCCGATTTCTACAGGGTTCCCTAGGCAATCGTTAATCTTTTGACGAGAGTTATTTAACGTCATAATTTTTAGAGAAATTTGATTTTTAAAGGCGTTTAAGTTCGCTTCAACGCCGCCTGTAGTGCTAATTGTGACCGGAGTGCTTTGACGATCGACGTCACCGCTTTGGCCTAATTTTGTTTTCGCTGCAGGGTTTACAGCCACGCTAAATGGATTTACAAAATAGAAGCCAGGTTCCTTAATGCTTCCTGTGTAGTCCCCAAAGAGCGTCAAAACAATCGCTTCTTGAGGTTTGACAACTTTTAGTCCTCCAAAAAGGACAAGACTGCTTATAAATACTAGAATGCTGAGGAGAATACAAAATACTTGAAGCCCGTCGTTTCTAATCAATGCAATTGAGGAAATAAAGCCTACAACTGAAAGGATTAGTAGAAGTAAAATACTAAACAACGCAGCAAAACCGTTAGACTTTGTTTTTAAAATTTTTTCGTTCATAAAAAAGACTCCTTTGTCTATTTGATATCTAAATGATATCACTATGAAATCCAAAAAGCAATATAATAAGACTGATAGAAAATAAGTTACTAGATTCACAAAACGTTGTAAAGGGTAATTATTTATGGTATCATCTAACCAAAGCGGGAGGAAGAACAATGAATTCAAATAAAAAGAGAAATTTAATTCGTAAACTTGTGGGACTTACAGCTTCGATGGCTATCGCGAGTATATTTGCACCATCAACGCCATCAATTACACAAGTTGCATTTGCTGAGGAGACGCCTGTAGTAACTTATAAAGTAAAAATATAAATTTATAAGTAATACGCCTGGAAAAAGAATTACCTCAAAGAGTATTGGATGTATTACCTGGAGACGAAGAGTATCCTGTAGGTAGTTTAGTTCAACCAACAACTGAATTTAAAAAAGTAGTTGGTGAGGGAATACCACGCCAAGTTGTTGAAGGAGAAGGGTATTGGGTTTTCCAAGGATTCGATTCAGATGCTAGAACAATCAAAAAAACGGGGATGTAGTATTTACAGGTAAATGGAAGTGGTTTGATTATATTGATTATTCATATGTAGTTGGTGGACCAGTATTTGTTCCTTTGCCAGAATCAATGGTAAATGAAGCGACCAAACTTAAAAACAACGCGTATTTCTTATGCGGATTTTTGAAAAATCATGTTGATATTCCTGAAAACTTAAAAATTATTCAGAAACTAATGAACTGGAATGAAGCTACTGGTAAGTACGAACCAATCATTATGAAAGATGACGATGCCCAATGGGAATACCATCCGAAACCTGACCCGTCAGGAGACGGGTTGCGGGTAGAGTTAGATTACCATAAGAATTCGAAATTCCGCTATGACTTCCCAAAAGTTCAAGAATTTCTTAATCTTTATTGGAAACCAATACCTCGTAACGTGGAATATGAATTTGTTAGTGGAACAAAAGGCAAAGAGATTGAAGGAGTATTAGATCACTTAAAACCGGTTCACAAAGGAACTTACTACTATTATTATAGAAATCTAAAAGAGTATAGTGAAACGAAGATTGTTGCTGAGCAACCAAAGCAAACTACTTTTTTTACGATTCTACCAAAAAAAGGAACGTGGATATTCGTTTCATATGATGTATCAGAAAAACTTCTTAGTGAGTGGGATCTTAATGGATGGAATTTAAAATTCACTGGTACATGGACGTTTGTTGCTGACGAAGAACCAGCGCCAGAAGAATCAACAGAAGAACAAAGCAATCAAACGGAATCAACTGATGAAAAATTAGAAACAACAGAAGTTCCAACGACTCAAAAGGAAGCAAATGTAGAACAACCAGAATCAACAGAAGTGCAGACTTCGGAGAAAGTAACAGAAGCAGAACTACCAAATACAGGGACAACAGGAGTCCTAACAACAGTTATAGTGGGAGTTTGTATAGCTTTGAGTGGGTTCGGATTATTTGCTCAAGGTCGTTGTAAAGAAAGCTAATGGATTCTTTTAGTGTGAATTACAATAGAAATAAAAACCCCTTCTAAGTAATAATCTTAGAAGGGGTTTTACTTTTTAGTGATGCTATCAGTAACTTCGCTATACACCATATTAAGATTATCTCGAATCCTTTTAAAGTTACTATAAAACAAGTAATAAGATAAACGTTACAATCGCAAGTCCACCTTGTTTCCAGATAATGCTAATTTGGCTAGTAAGTCCGCCGTATACTGCTACGGCGATGATATTGAACAGTAAGAATCCAACCAATTCTTTAGAACCAACGATTAATCCAAAGACTAATCCAACGGCAATCATCAAGTTGTAGACACCTTGATTTTTGAAGAGCGTCGTAATATTAGCATTCTTCAATGTTTCAACACTCATATTGAAGACGCGGCTTGTAGCTTCTGAAGTCGTTTGGAGTGTTTCCAAGTAGAAAATATAAACGAATTCCAGTGCAACGAGGGCCGTTAAAATAGTAATAATGATAGACATTTTTGTTCCTCCTTTTTATTGAACAGAAAAGAGTATACTCTGCTCCTTTAATAGAAGCGAACGATATGTCTTGAAAGGGTGAAACATTGACGGAGTGCACTCAATATGCTATTCTATCCATTGTATAAAAAGAATCACTACGATTTAGAAAGGAGAAAGGCATGAGTTATATTTCAGTAGAACATCTTTCTTTCTCATATGAACAAGAGACAGTACTTGAAGATATTAGCTTTACGGTGGAACCAGGTCAGTTTGTGATTTTGACTGGGGAAAACGGAGCAGCGAAGTCAACTTTAGTAAAAAATATATTAGGACTCTTAACACCAAAGAGTGGGAAAGCCACGATTGCAAAGAAAAATAGCAATGGCGAGAAGTTATCGATTGGATACGCTCCGCAACAGATTTCTTCTTTTAATGTAGGGTTCCCATCAAATGTGTATGAACTTGTGGCGTCGGGTCGTTACCAACAAGGTCGCTGGTTCAAAAAATTAAATGCAGAAGATCATGAACATATTGAACGCTCTCTCAAATCCGTAGGGATGTGGGATCAACGTAATAAACGTATCGGAGATTTATCAGGAGGGCAAAAACAACGCATCTGTTTAGCAAGAATTTTTGCGACAGATCCAGATTTATTCGTCCTCGATGAACCGACTGCCGGTATGGATAAGGCTTCGAGAGAGAGATTCTATCATTTATTACACCATGCATGCGCTCATCACGGGAAAGCCATTTTAATGGTCACTCATGAGGAAGAAGCGCTTGAACAATACGTGGATAAACATATCCATCTGCAACGAAAGGAGGATTCTCCATGGAGATGTTTTTCTATGGTTTCATGCAAAGAGCATTCATCTCAGGAATAGCGATGGCTTTTATCACGCCAATTCTTGGATTGTTCTTAATTCTTAGAAGACAGTCACTGATGGCCGACACCTTGTCGCACGTGTCCCTTGTTGGGGTAGCGCTAGGATTTCTTTTGGGGATGAATCCAACACTCACAACGCTGATTGTGGTGATTATCGCCGCAATTTTCATTGAAGCGATTGGAAAATACTTTAGAGGATATTCTGAAATTACCGTTGCGATTCTAATGTCGGGAGGAATGGCGATTGCCCTCATCCTGATGAATATGCAAAAAGGACGTTCAACATTAAGTGTGGATCAGTTCTTATTCGGTTCGATTGTGACGATTACAAATGAGCAAATGTGGATTATGATTCTATTAGCAGTTGTCGTAGTGGGATTATACGTGATTTTCCGTAAACCACTATATGTATTATCGTTTGATGAAGATACAGCGATGACAGCGGGGTTACCCGTTCGCTTGATGACAAACCTCTTTACGATTATCACAGGGGTTGTGATTGCAGTGATGATGCCAATCGCAGGGTCACTTCTAGTGTCAGCCGTTATTGTATTGCCAGCATCGATTGCGCTTCGAGTGAGCAGTAAGTTTAATGGCGTGATTATCGGCGGCATTATCATCAGTCTGATTGGATTCTTTGCAGGTCTATCAGCTTCCTATATTTACGAAGCACCTCCGGGAGCCGCGATTACATGTGTATTCCTTGTAATCTTATTTATCTCATTTATCGTGAGTGCCTTCCGTAAAAAAGCATAATGAACAGAGCTTACCACTTATTTGGTAGGCTTTTTTTGTGGAATCAGTTTGACGAAAAGGATGAGAGGGCGTATAGTAACTGTCATAAGATTATTTGGAGGACAAGCATGTGATTATACAGGCGTTATCGAGTATGGTGACGATACTTGCGGTCATCGCGCTCGGCTATCTCTTACAGGCCAAGGGATGGTTTAAGGAAGGATTCAGCAAGAGCATTGCGGATTTGATTTTGAAGATTGCTTTGCCAGCGTCCATCTTTGTTTCGGTATTAAAATTTATTACAAAAGAACAACTCGTGAGTTTCTTTGGTGCGAGCCTTTATCCATTGATTGCGGTGATTCTAGGATACATCGTGGCATGGGGTGCAGTTGTCTTATTCAAAGTTCCGGTTGGAAGACGAGGGGTGATGCTCAATACATTCGTGAATGCGAACACGGTCTTTATGGGGCTGCCGCTGAATCTTTCTCTTTTTGGAGAAGAAGCGATGCCGTACTTCCTGGTTTACTATGTCATTAATACATTGTCGATTTTTACTGTGGGAACTTATGTCGTAGCGATTGACCGTCCTGATGGAACCAAAAACAAAGGAATCGAGTGGAAGAGCCTCTGTTCACCACCGCTTATTGCGTTCTTGGTGGCATTAGCAGTTGTGGCGCTTGGAATTCCAATTCCATCATTTGCAAATAATTCCATTAGTATAGTAGGAAGTTTAGTGACGCCATTGTCGCTCATGTATATCGGGATCAACCTTCATCAAAGTGGTCTTGGAACATTGCGAATCGACCGCGATACAGTCCTCGCATTAGCAGGTCGCTTTGTCATTTTCCCAATCATAATGGTATTGGTGTTACTTGTTGGAGGAGCGGATAATCCCTTATTAAAAGAAACCTTTATTATTCAGTCGACTATTCCAACGCTTGTGATTATGCCGATTTTGGCGGCAGAAGCTAAAGGAGATGTCGATTTTGCCACGAATGTGGTGACAATGACAACTATTGCTTACTTAGCTGTATTGCCATTGTGGTCGTTATTTCTATTTCTAATTTAACGCAATTACCATATATGGTAATTGCAGAGTACACAAAAAAGCGAAGAACCAATTTGGCTCTTCGCTTTATTTCATTTTATCTTATAAAAATTCATGCGTATCAAAGAAGTTACCAAGTTCTGCTTTGATTGTTTGTGCTTCGGTATCAATCTCTGTAATTTTGATGATTGAAGAGTAGTCTGTTACGTTGTGGTTTGAAACCCCTGATTCACAAAAATACAACGGCACCCAGCTGTTGTTGAATCAAACTCTTGGATAAGGCTACGCATACCGTTGATTGTACCGCCGGCTTTTCAAGAAGTCGTCGACGATTAATACGTTTGATCCACTGGCTAATGTACGTTTTGATAATTCCATTTTTCTCAACGCGAGAAGAAGAACCTGAAACGTAGTTAATACTTACAGTAGAACCTTCCGTAATTTTTGAATCACGACGTACGATAACGAATGGTACGTTTAAGTAGTTGGCAACTGTTTGTGCGATTGGCACCCCTTTTGTTGCAACAGTCATAACTGCATCAATTTTCTTATCTTCGTAAGCAGATGCAATCATTTTCCCTAGATCATGTAATACATCTGGTTTTGCAAGTAAATCAGAAAGGTAAATATATCCCCCTGGCAACAAGCGACTTGCATCGTTCATTTGCTCTTTTAGTTTTTCCGCGGCAGCCAATGCTTGTTCGCGCTTGATTTTCGGAACAAAAATCACGCCCCCTGCAGCACCCGGCACTGTGCGAATAATCCCTACACCTTGCTTTTCAAAAGTCTTCTTGATAATAGCAATATCCTCACTTATAGAAGATTTTGCGGACTGATACAACGCTGTAAATGTTGTTAATGAGATTAACGTATGTGGGTTATCTAATAGACGTTGTGTCATATCGATTAAACGTTCACTTCTTTTTAATTTCATTGCCTCGTCCTCCTTTTTTTGTTTAAGACACTATTATAGTATACACAAAAGTACGGAAATTACAACTTTTTAAACCTGTAATATTCGGGAAAACAGCAAATAAAACCTTGAAAATCAAAAGAATGTTCCTAATTTTATTAAGAAAAGCTAAAAATTAGTCTTCTTTCAGGAAATCTACGTTAAATTTCCTGAGAAAGATAAAGAAAAACGAGCCTAATGAGGCTCGTTTTGTTATATACGTTTGAGTTCGATGCCAACAACACCGTATTGTGCTTGTTTTTCCTTCGAATAGTAAGTCAACATGTCATCGGGATGTGCGTTCTCCACGTCTTCTGAAGTATACCCACATTGTAGTAGCGGGAGGTTTTCATACAGTTCTGTAAAGTTTTTAAAACATGCAACTGAACTACTTCGCACAGTGTCGTTTGCGAAGCATCTTCGGTATTGGTAAATTGAATGTGATCACCAATGTGAATCGATTGGCGTTTTTCATCGTAGAGACGAAGTTCAATCGTTTTTTGACCAGAAGCAATGGATGCGTACGGTTTTGGGAAAAGAGTCATCTCATGAAGCATGACTAGTTCTCCTTGTTTAGTACGAATTTTTCAACGGCCACAGCAACGCCATCTTCATCGTTGGTTGTTGTCATGAAGTTGGCGATTTCTTTAATCGAATCAATCGCATTTCCCATCGCAACGCCAAGACCCGCGTATTCAATCATGTCACGATCGTTCTCGTGGTCACCAAGACACATCACTTCATCGCGTGTAAGGCCAAGTTTATCGGCTAGATGATGCACGGCTTTACCTTTGCTCGCTTCAGGGTGGATGACTTCGAGGTAGAAGCCTGCGCTACGGAAGATGTTGTAACGGCTCTTGAAGTCATCAGAAAGATTTGGAATCAATACTTCTAGCACTTCAGGTTCATCCACGAACATGATTTTGACGAATTCTTTGTCCGTTGGAATGTCTTTATACAATTGATGAACGATTGGCATTCCTACAAGTTCACTTTCATGAATCGAGTATTTGCCGACTGTTTCTGTTGGAACGTAAATCGCTTCTTCGTCGATGGCGTGGTAGTGCACATTGTATTTTGTAGCGTAGTCGTTCACGCGCTCTAAATCATCATGAGTCATTGAGAAACGCACGAGTGCTTTTTTCGAACCTGTTTGTTGTACCAAAGTTCCATTGTAAGTCACGACATAGTCATGGTCGTTTACTAAGTCAAGTTCTTGAAGCAATCCTTCTACACCAGGATATGGGCGTCCTGTACAAAGAACCACATAGACTCCTTGTGCGCTTGCAGCGTTTAAAGCAGCCTTTACTCGTGGTGTGATTTCGCGTTTTGAATTGATAAGTGTGCCGTCGATATCGATGGCGATTAATTTGATAACCATAATTTCTCCTTGAAAATTGTTCAATAGCGTTAAGTAGTGTTTTTGAGCTGGATAATTGGACGTCTTTAAAATAAGAATCTGAGCAAAAATACAATGCCTAATTATCCATTACGTAAATCTTTCGGAGTGTTCCGTAAAATATGGAAAACACAATATACCTTATAAGGTATATTGTGTTTTTTATTTATAAAAAGTAATTGGTAGAGGATGCTCACATTCTGTGTAGTTGAGTTCACAATCGCAGAAATGGCGTGCGTTTCCCGAAACGTCCGCACGACTCGTTCCGAGTCCCTTCTCTTTTGTTTCAAATCCTTCGCACTGTGAAGGATTTTCCAACGTTCCATTTCTGAGCGCGATTGTTCACATCCTGTTATTTCATCTGATTTGAGAATACATCCAATTGTGCAGCGATATTTTGAAACTCTGCATAGTCGTCCATGAAGAGGCCGTTTTGCATTTCGCCGCTGACCATTTCGCGAGGGAAGTAGAGGCGTTCGTCACCACGTACTTTTCCGGAAATGGCATCTACAATCGAACTTACTTGAGACAACTCAACCATATTGCCGTTGCGTTCGACAAGCTCGATTTGCGTTCTTGGTTTAATCGAATCTGGGCGATAGAAATCATATGGTAAGTCGAAACTGTTGTTAATTGCAGTGTAGTACTCTGGGTCGAACCCAACTTCTTCTACGATTTGTTTCATGCGTTCGATTTGAGCGCCATCGTTTGTACGGTTAAATGGCACTGATTTAAACGGACGTCGATTAATGAAACGATCGGATAAGTCGCTTAAAATCGCATCTTCTTCTAGTAACCAGTGAGAGAAGTATGTGTTCAATACGCCATCATCGAGACGTAAGTAATCTTCCAATGTCCATGTTCCTTCGAAGAAAGGCTTCAAGAACGTTGCAGAGTGTCTTAATGGATTCGATTCTGAGTTGTAGCAAGCAGAAGCGCGTTTTAATAAGTGATTTAACACGACTTCCATCCCACGAGAAACTGGGTGGAAATACACTTGCATGTACATTTGATAACGACTCACGATGTAATCTTCCACCGCATGCATTCCAGAATACGTAAATGCAATGCCGCCTTTATAAGGACGAATCACACGAAGAATACGAGTGAGGTCGAACGCTCCGTAGTTTACCCCTGTGAAATAAGCGTCACGAAGCAAGTAGTCCATACGGTCTGCATCGATTTGGCTCGAAATCAATTGCACCACTTGAGGGTTTGGATGTGTTTTTTGAATCACGCTGGCCACTTCTTGCGGGAAAGTAGAAGAGACTTTCCGTAAAATTTGGTTCACTTCGGTTTCTTCAGACAAGATGATGTCGATTGTGATTTGTTCATGGTTTGTATCAAAGATTTTCTCGAAAGTATGTGAGTATGGTCCGTGCCCGATGTCATGCAAGAGAGCAGCACAGAGCACAACAAGGCGATAGCTGTCGTCCCATAGTCCGTCTCCTTCTTCTTTGGTCGCGTAGTTACGCGCAAAGTTGTCGCAAATACGACGGGCGATTTCATAGACCCCTAGAGAGTGAGAGAATCGTGAATGTTCCGCTGTGTGGAAAGTGTACATCGAAGCTCCGGTTTGTTTGATTCTGCGGAGTCGTTGCATTTCACGACTATTAATTAATTCAAGAATAATTGGATGTTGCACGTGGATATAATCGTGTACTGGGTCACGAAATACTTTTTCACGTTTAAATGCTTCAGTCATGCGTTTGACGCCTTCTTTCGATTAGATTGTGAATAATACTCATAAGCACTTTCAGTTTATGCTATTTTCGGTAGAAAATCAAGAGGGGTAACCGTTTAGAATGCTTTTATACCGCGTTTTTTGACGGATTATTGTCGTTTCACAAAACGCTCGAGTGCTTTTTGGAAATCTGGAGTGTGAATAAAGTCTGTTTCGTTCTCTTCCAGCGTGCATCCAAGTTTCGTTAAAGCCTGCAATACGCGGACTTGAACGTCTTCAATCGTGAGGTCGATTCCAAGCGCATCGCTAATATTCCACATGCTATCGGCGTTGACTTCTGGGAAATGCCATTTCGTTTCTTCCCCTTGGATTGCGTGGTCATAGAAATCACGAACGACAAGCCCACGACGATTTTGGTCACCGTAGACGCTGAGGTAAATCGAAACACAGACAACATCTTTCAATCGGCGTTGTGCAATCCCAGCAATTTTACGGTTTTGAATGCTTAAGTCGTAATCTCCTGGGCAGTAGGAGTCCGCCACTTCAAAAGCTTCGATTCCACCAAGGGCTTCCGCTTCTGGAAAAGTCTCTTGAATGAGTTGTTGCATCCATTCGTAGGCTTCGTTAATCGTTGGCATTTGTTTATTTTTAAAAAGCAGGCTGATGTTTAAGATGCCTTCGTTACTCACTACAGCTAGGCCACCTGCTTGGCGTACAACAGGCGTAAAACCATGAGCGCGCAGACTTTCTAACCCTTCTTCGAGATAAGGCACCTTTGTATCGGTCATCCCAAGAATCACGATATCTTCAAGCGTCCAGAAGTGAACGAACGGGCCGTCTTCTTCCTTTGTCAGATGACGAATCAACGTCTCATCGAGTGCAAATGGCGTTAGCATCTCTTCTAGTTTTTCAGTTTTTGGAATTTGCGAGGCAACCAATTGAATGGTTTGCTGCTGAATAGGTGATTGAGTCATACGATTCTCCTTTAGAGTTCTTCGTGTTTCATTATAACAAAAGTTCGCGTGACGGTCGTGTTAGAGGCCGTTTTTAAGCCATTTCTTATGAATTTATTAAGTAAACATCAAGAATCGTAAAAAAATTACTAGCAAAAAAACTTATATTTTTTTAATACGATAAGGTAGAAAAAAAGAATGAAAAGAGGGAATGCTCATGAAAAATTTTTAGTAGTAGATGATGATCGCGAAATCGTTGAGTTATTGACGATTTACTTAAAGAACGAAAAATTATGAAATTGTAAAAGCCTATGACGGGAAACAAGCTCTTGAAAAAAATTAAAAAAATGTATCCAGATATCGATATGATTATTTTGGACATTATGATGCCACGCTTAGACGGAATCTCAGTGGTGCATGAAGTGCGTAAAGAAAAATGCACAATTGCCAATTCTATTATTAAGCGCGAAATCAACAGATATCGATAAAATTCAAGGCTTAACAAATGGTGCCGACGACTACGTGACAAAACCATTTAACCCACTTGAAGTCATTGCGCGTGTGAAATCATTATTACGTCGCTCAACGATTACACAAGAAGGCCCAGCTAACGAAGAAATTACAATCGGACCTTTAACAATCAAGAAAGAATCTCACCAAGTGACAACAACAGATGGCACTGAAATTCAATTAACAGTATTAGAATTCGGAATTCTATACTTGCTTGCAAGCCATCCAAACCGCGTATTTAGTGCAGATGAAATCTTCGAAACGGTATGGCAACAAGAAAGTATCGTTTCAACAAAAACAGTAATGGTACACGTAAGCCACCTTCGCGACAAGATTGCCGAAGCGACTGGCGGAGAAAAAGTTATTGAAACAGTATGGGGAGTAGGCTACAAGATTGAAGACAAATAATAAAAAAGTTCTTCACCTTCGAAAAGTCAAAAACGAACCGACACTCTTAACACTTACGCCAAAGGAAATCAGCGAACTCGTACTAGAAGGAATCGTGACGCTCTGTATTGTATTCCTCTTGTATTTAGGAATTCTCGTGATGGTCAGCCAACTCATTAACGAGCCAGGGTTCATTTCGGTGGAATTCTCTGCTCGTGAAGTATGGCATATCGAGCGCGAACAAATTGCGTTCTACAAAAATATCTTTACGATTACATCGGTCGTTTTTGCAGTGGCATTTACTTACTGGCGCTTGATGCGAAGATACCAACAAATGCAGTTAAACCATATTTTGGAGGAATTGCATTTGATTGCGGACGGACAGTATGACAGACGAATTCCGTTCAGACTCTCAGGAGACATGGGACAAGTCGTGAACTCGATTAACCGCTTGGTGGATTCGACCGTAAACGCGTTAGAGGATGAACGTGCGATTGAGAAGTCGAAGGACGAATTGATTACCAATGTATCGCATGATATTCGTACACCATTGACGTCGATTATCGGGTATCTCGGATTGATTGTAAATCAGCCAAATGTCGAGAGCGCCGATGCGAAACGCTATGCGGAAATCGCGTATTCGAAGGCGGAACAGATGAAATTACTCGTGGACGACTTATTTGAATATACGACGACGCGTCCGAACGGGGCACCGCTTAGACTCAATGATATTCCAATCGTGAATTTCTTAGAGCAAGTAGCAGCGGACTTCGAGCTCGAGGCGCAAAAACGCAAGATGGCGATTGAAGTCTTGCCGAATAACCGCGATGTCGTGCTTGAACTCGATGCCGAGAAAATGGTGCGCGTGATTAATAATCTCTTATCGAATGCGATTAAATACGGCCACGAAGATTCCGTTATCACGATGGAAGTCTTAAGAAATGATGGAGTCGTGACGATTGCCGTTCGAAACGCCGGAGATCCAATTTCGAAAGAAGTGTTGGAACAACTCTTTGCACGTTTCTACCGTGCAGAAGCATCCCGTTCAAAAGAAACAGGCGGAACTGGACTTGGTCTGGCGATTGCCGAGAACATTGTAAAGTCGCATGGTGGTATGATGTATGCTGAATCTGAAAATGGTCAAACAAGCTTCTATGTTTGCTTGCCAGAAGAAAATCAAGGTTCACTCAAACAATTTAAAGAAAAACTCAAATAACCAGAAGGAGGCAGAAATGCTTTCTGCTGGTTATTTTTATTCGCAAAAAGGCTCTAGAGTTGATACTATGGAAGGGACATAATGGAGGGAAAACAATGAAATTAGCAACGTGGAATGTGAACGGAATTCGTTCTGTATTAAATAAAGGGGCTCTACAAGAGTACGTATTAGAAAGTAATCCAGATATTTTATGCCTACAAGAAACAAAGGCGCAACAAGAACAAGTGGAACTTGGAATGGAGTTTAGCGAGTATGATGTGTATTTCAACTCGGCGGTGAAAAAAGGCTATTCTGGAACGGCCATCTTCACCAAAGTAAAACCACTGTCGGTAACATATGGCATCGGCATTGAAGAACATGACCAAGAGGGACGTGTGATTACAGCCGAATTCGAGAAATTTTTACTTAGTGACGGTCTATACGCCAAATGCGAAACGCGACTTATCACGTCTAGCGTATCGCCAAGTATGGGAAGATGATTTCCTCGCATACATCAAGAAGCTAGAAGAGACAAAACCCGTGATTTTCTGTGGCGACTTGAACGTGGCGCATAAGGAAATCGACTTAGCGAATCCAAAGACAAATGTGAATAACGCCGGATTCACTAAAGAAGAACGTGCGAAATTCGACCAAGTTGTCGCAAACGGCTTAGTGGATGCGTTCCGCTACTTACATCCTGATACCGTAGGGGCGTATAGCTGGTGGAGCTACATGGGTGGCGCTCGTGCACGAAATATCGGATGGAGAATTGACTATTTTGTCGTATCCGAAGCACTCGCACCGCTTCTAAAAAGAAGTCGATATTCGTAGCGATGTCACAGGGAAGCGACCACTGTCCAGTGGAAATCGAAGTGAAACTGTAAGAACATTTGTTCGCGTGCAGAAAGTCTGATACAATAGAGGTATCGATTAAAAAAAGAGGTATAGAAATGGCAAAAGACCATATTGTCGTGCATGGCGCACGATCTCATAATTTAAAAAAATATTGATGTAAGCATTCCTCGGGACCAGTTTGTCGTGATTACAGGCTTATCAGGGTCAGGGAAGAGCTCGCTTGCGTTTGATACATTATACGCAGAAGGTCAACGTCGTTATGTAGAGAGTCTATCTGCATACGCACGTCAATTTTTAGGGCAAATGGACAAACCAGACGTGGATAGTATCGACGGCTTGAGTCCAGCGATTGCCATCGACCAAAAAACAACGTCCCGCAATCCGCGCTCAACGGTCGGAACGGTGACAGAGATTAACGACTATTTGCGTTTATTATATGCGCGTGTGGGGAAACCTATCTGTCCAAATGACGGCACGCCGATTGAAAGCCAGTCCTTGGAACAAATGGTAAACCGCGTCATGGCGATGCCAGAGAAGACAAAGATTCAAGTATTGGCGCCGGTTGTCGTTCAGAAGAAAGGCGAGCATAAGAAAGTCTTCGAGAAGATTCAAAAAGACGGTTATGTGCGTGTACGCGTGGATGGCGAGATGCATGAAGTCACTGAAGAATTCAATCTCGAGAAGAACAAGAAGCATAATATTGAAATCGTAGTAGACCGTATCGTCGTGAGTGATAAGAGTCGTTCACGTCTATTCGATTCGATTGAAGCAGCCCTTCGTTTAGCGGAAGGTTATGCGATTGTCGATGTGATTGGTGGGGAAGAACATCTCTTCAGCGAACACCATTCATGTCCGATTTGTGGATTTACGGTGGGCGAATTAGAGCCACGTCTATTCTCGTTCAATGCGCCGTTTGGAGCGTGTCCGGAGTGTGACGGTTTAGGGTCAAAACTGGAAGTCGACGTAGATTTAATCGTTCCAGATAAACACTTAACGCTGGAAGAAGGAGCGCTTGTTCCTTGGAATCCAATTAGTTCGAATTATTATCCAACGATGCTGGAACAATTTTGTAAACAGTTCAAGATTCCGATGAATATTCCATTTGAGAAATTGACGCAGTCGCAAAAGAATATGGTGTTATACGGTTCAGGAGATGCGACCTTCAAGTTCCATTACGAAAATGAATTTGGTGGCGTTCGTGATGTGGAAATTCCTTTTGAAGGAGTAGCCGTCAACGTAGAGCGCCGTTACCGGGAAACCAATAGTGATTTCACGCGTGAACAAATGCGCCAATATATGAACGAATCAGAATGTAAGAAGTGTCATGGATTCCGTTTAAATGAACAGGCATTGTCTGTCAAAGTCGGAGGCAAACACATCAGTGAAGTGTTGGCACTCTCTGTAGATGATGAGATTGATTTCTTCAAAGACTTAAACTTATCTGAAACTGACGAGCAAATCGCAGCTCCAATCTTAAAAGAAGTAAGTTCTCGTTTGAAATTCTTACGCAATGTTGGCTTGCAATACTTAACATTGAGCCGTGCCGCTGGAACTTTATCAGGGGGAGAAGCGCAACGAATTCGTTTAGCGACTCAAATCGGGTCAAACCTTTCTGGCGTCCTCTATATTTTAGATGAGCCATCGATTGGACTTCACCAACGCGACAATGACCGCTTAATCGAGTCATTGAAGAGCATGCGTGACCTTGGCAACACGCTGATTGTCGTAGAACATGACGAAGATACGATGCGTGCTGCGGACTACTTAATTGATATTGGTCCAGGTGCGGGTGAATTCGGTGGTGAGATTATCGCTGCAGGCACTCCAAAAGAAGTGGAGAAGAATGCGAAATCACTGACAGGACAATATTTAGCAGGGAAGAAATACATTCCAGTCCCAAGCGAACGCCGCACTGAAGATAAGGGCTGGATCCATTTAAAAGGCGCTGCGGAAAAACAACTTACGCGCTATCGATGTGGATGTGCCGCTCGGACGTTTCGTAGCCGTGACAGGGGTATCGGGTTCTGGTAAGAGCTCGCTTGTCAACAGCGTATTGAAGAAAGCCTTAGCGCGTGAGATTACCCGTACGAAGGAAAAACCAGGGAAGTTCAAGAGCATTTCTGGATTTGAGAGCCTCGATAAGATTATCGATATCGACCAAAGCCCAATCGGAAGAACCCCACGAAGCAATCCTGCGACGTATACGGGTGTATTTGATGATATTCGTGATTTATTTGCGACTACAAACGAAGCAAAAATCCGCGGATATAAGAAAGGCCGCTTCAGTTTCAACGTGAAGGGTGGACGATGCGAGTCTTGTAAAGGGGACGGGATTCTGAAAATCGAGATGCACTTCCTGCCAGACGTGTATGTGCCGTGTGAAGTCTGCCACGGAACGCGTTATAACTCTGAAACGCTCGAAGTGAAATACAAAGGAAAGAGTATCGCGGATATTCTTGAATTGACGGTCGAAGAAGCGGTGGAATTTTTCCAAGCCGTACCAAAAATCAAACGTAAATTACAAACAATTAAGGATGTCGGACTCGGCTACGTCACCCTTGGCCAATCTGCCACAACGCTCTCTGGAGGGGAAGCGCAACGGATGAAGTTGGCCAGCGAACTCCAACGTGTCTCAACAGGCAATACCTTCTATGTGCTTGATGAACCAACAACTGGTCTGCATACGGACGATATCGCACGTCTACTTGAAGTGTTGAATCGTTTAGTCGAAGCGGGCAATACTGTGCTTGTCATCGAGCATAACTTAGATGTGATTAAGACCGCTGACTATATCATTGATATGGGACCAGAAGGCGGTAGCGGTGGTGGACTTGTGATTGCGACAGGGACGCCTGAAGAAGTGGCGAAGGATAAAAATAGCCATACGGGTCGTTATTTAAAACGCGCCTTAGAAGCAGCCGCATCGCATAAAAAGAAGTAGAAATTTACGAGAAGAGATAGTTTGAAGAAGCCAGTTATGCTATACTCTACATAGATAATTTCTCAGGGGGAAACTTGAATGAACATGAAAGAATTAGTCGGCAAGAAAGCCGCAGAATATGTAGAAAGTGGAATGACGGTTGGTCTAGGAACTGGTTCGACAGCCTACTATTTTGTAGAAGAAATCGGTCGCCGCGTGAAAGAAGAAGGTCTTGAAATCGTGGGAGTAACGACTTCTTTAGCAACGAAGAAACAAGCAGAAGCGCTTGGAATTCCGTTGAAGAGCGTGGATGAAGTGGATTATATCGACGTAACGATTGATGGCGCAGACGAAATTGCTCCAGATTTTTCAGGAATCAAAGGGGGCGGCGGTGCGTTATTATTCGAAAAAATCGTTGCCGAACAATCAAAGAGTGTTATCTGGATTGTAGACGAATCAAAAATGGTCGACTACTTAGGTCGTTTCCCATTACCAGTGGAAGTGGTGCCTTATGGTTCAGAACAATTATTCAAACGTTTTGAAGCGCTAGGATACAAACCAACATTCCGCGAACGTGACGGAGAACGTTACTTAACCGATAGCAAAAACTACATTATCGACTTGGATGTTTATCCAATTAAAGACCCAATCGCATTTGGAGAAAAAATCAAAGGCATGACAGGCGTGGTAGAGCAAGGTCTCTTCACAAACATGACGGATATCGTGCTTGTAGGAACTCCTGATGGGGTTGTCGTAAAACAATTCTAAAAAATAACCGCTTAGAGTCAGCATGGATATGTGATTCTAAGCGGTTTTTGATTGGAGTAAACCGTGTCGAATTGCACACGGTTAATTTTAAAGGAGGATGCACTTTTTCAATTTGTGTACGAAAATCAAGGCGGAGTGTGCTATACTAGTAAAGATTTAGTATTGAAAGGATCTGATGAAATGTCATCATTCATGGAAAAAAGAAAAGGATTGCTGTGTACATTTGCTATAGCAGTTGTCTCAGTCATGCTCGATAAGCTATTCCCAGTCATTGGGAGTGCAGTATTTGCCATTATTTTAGGGATGGCCTTAAACCAATTTTGGAAAATCCCAAGTGATTTTAGACCGGGGATTAATTATTCAGCGAAAAAATTATTACATTATTCGATTATCGCGCTAGGATTTACAATGTCGTTTGCGCAAGTAAGCCAAACAGGTGCGTCATCGTTCCCAGTAACCATCGTGACAATCTCTGTAGCATTTCTAACAGCGCTATTTGTAGGTAATTTCTTTAAATTGTCTCGCCCGTTGAAGATTCTTGTAGGATTCGGGACTGCGATTTGCGGGGGCTCTGCGATTGCGGCAGCTTCACCGATTATTAAAGCAGAAGACGATGAAGTAGCATTGTCGATTTCAACGATTTTCCTATTCAACGTTATCGCGGTATTCTTATTCCCATTCTTAGACATATGATGGGCATGGACGCGTCGCAATTCGGACTCTGGGCAGGGACGGCGATTAACGATACATCAAGCGTGGTCGCAGCCGGCGCTAGTTACAGTGCGGAAGCCTTAGAAATCGCGACAATCGTAAAACTGACTCGTGCGTTGATGATCGTTCCAGCATGTCTAGTGTTATCACTCGTCGAAGCACGTCGTATGAAACAAGAAGGGCAAAGCGTTCAATGGAAGAAAATCGTGCCAATGTTTATCATCTGGTTCATGGTCGCTTCCATCATTACAAGCGTGGGCTTATTCCCAAATTTCCTTGTTCCGTATGCAAAATTAGCATCTAAATGGTTGATGGCGATGGCATTAGCCGGTATCGGAATGCAAGTTTCTTTCAAACAATTCAAAGAAGCAGGGGCAAAACCAATCTTAACCGGTCTAGCAACTTGGTTTATGGTGGCAGTCTCTAGTTTAATCATGCAGTACTTCGTTTTATAGAAAGGACGTCTCATGAAAAGATTATTAGGACTCGGGTTTTGGATTAGCGCCTTGTACTTTGTCTTATATACGAAAATCCCAGCGCTACAAGCTTTCGTGAATACACCAGTAGGGCCGTATGTGCATGTGGCGATGGTCATTTTACTCATCGTGGGAATTTTCTTCTATGTACTGCGCATTATCCATTACTTATTTTTCCCGTAAAAATAGAAAAGAGCTTAGGCAATCTGATATGTACCCAGAATCCTGGACACATTTTTAAATTAAGCTGAACACATGGATGCTTCCCTGTATTGAACAGGTGGCATCCATTTTGTTTTTTCTTGAATTCTTTTGTTATTGTAATAATCTATATATTCTTCCACAGCTGTTTGAAATTCCTTAAAGGTAGAATATTCCTTTTCAAAACCATAGAACATCTCGTTCTTCATTCTGCCAAAAAATGTTTCGATAATGCAATTATCATAACAATTTCCTTTTCGAGACATTGATTGTATAATGCCTCGTTCTTCTAATGACTGTTGATAAAATGCGTGTTGATATTGCCAACCTTGATCAGAATGAAGAATCAATCCATTAACATCAGGGAATTTTTTGAAAGCTATATTTAGCATCCTTTGAACCTGTTCTAAGTTGGGATTTAGAGAAAGATCATAGGAGATTATTTCATTAGTAGACATATCTAAAATTGGAGAAAAGAAACATTTCCCCCAAGGAAAAGTGAATTGAGATACATCTGTACTCCATTTTTGAAGTGGCCTATCGGCCGTAAAATCTCTGTTAATAATATTAGCAGCAACTTTCCCAACATTGCCGTGATAAGAATGGTATTTCTTTAGGACGTTTTCCGAACAAACCGTTTATATGCATAAGACGTTGAACTCTTTTATGATTAACAACGTAGCCTCTACGACAAAGTTCTTGATAAATTCTTCTAACGCCATATATACCTTTATTTTCATGAAAGATTTTTTTGATTTCTGATAATAAAAACACCATTCTTCTCAGCCACAGCATCAACTCTATTCAATTCAAAAATAGTAAGTAGATTTCGCCATTTTCATCGCTTTAAGAAGATGTTTTTAGTTGGTATCCTATTTCTCGTAATTCTTTGATGACCGTCGCTTTCTCGCCTTGAGAAGCGCAGACTTCCTGTTCTTTTCTCAAGGCTCTCAGTTTTTTTATAACAGCAATTTCAGCTTCTAAATATGCATTGCGTTCACGTAATCGAACTAATTCTTCTCGTTCGGATTCTGAAAGGTTATCAGGCACATCTTTTTTATTCATAATAGGCTCCTTAGATAATGGTCGTCGTCTTTTCTTATTCTTTAAACCATTATATCCATAAGTTTTATACTTGTGAACCCAAGAACCTAATAATCCGACACTTATTCCCGCTGGGAAAGCAACCTCTGATAGAGCTTTCCCATTTAAAACCTGTAAAACAAATGTCAATTTTTCTTCTACCGTCCAATTTCTTTGCTTTTTAACGCGCTCCAATCCTTTAGGGCCGTGAATTTTTTCAATTTTATCCCAATTCAGTATTTTTCTTCTAAAACTCTGTTGCTTAACTTTTTCAGGTGTTTCTACCCATATTCCTTGTCGATACAATTCTACACATTTTATTTTGAATTCAAATGAGTAACGCATAATAAATACCCCCTTTACTGGTTTGTCCAGTAAAGGGGGTACATATCAAATCGCCTAAGCTCTTTTTGTTTTTAACGTTGTGCAAGATGTTTCCAAGCAATCCCGCGGGCATCACACCAGTTTTGGAGGCTTGGTGCGACCACGATAGGAGCTAGTTGGAGACTAGAAATACTATCCGCACCGACAAGCGTTAAGATCGTTGTCAGTTGCTCTTTCCATGTTTGAACCGTATGGATGGCGTCTGGAAGGGAGTCGTCTTTACGTACGAGATGCAACATTTCACCAGACAATCCGACAAGGCTGGCTCCAAGCGCGAAGCATTTGGCCATGTCAAGTGGCGTCTTCACACCACCGGAAGCGATGATTGGGGTGCGGCTTCCTTGGGCTTCCATAAGAGACGTCAAGGTCGTTTGTCCCCAGTCTTCTAGAAAATCGAGTTTGTCTTCTTTGCGACGGCCGTTTTCGATTTTGGCGAAATTCGTACCGCCAGTACCGCTAATGTCGATAGCAGCAACTCCGATACTCTCTAGTTGCGCGATGGCTTCACTGCTAAATCCGAATCCGACTTCTTTTACGATGACGGGAACGGAACTCGTTTTAACGATTGCTTCGATATTTTTGAGCCAATTGCTAAAGACGCGGTCGCCTTCTGGCATCACGAGTTCTTGTGCACGGTTGACGTGAATTTGAATCGCGTTTGCTTCGATGATCTCAACAGCGCGTTTAGCAGCCTCAGCATCATAATGTGCCCCAAGGTTCGCAAAGAGGATGCCATTTGGATTTTCCTGGCGAATGATCTTGAAGCTTTGTGCACTTTCAGGAAATTTCATCGCGATACTCATCGAACCTGTCGCCATTGCCATGCCTGTTTCGCGCGCCAAGATGGCTAAACGCTGGTTTAACGCTGTTGTGAGTGGGCTTCCACCCGTGATGGCATTGATGAAAAATGGAACGTCGAAGGTAAGGCCAGCGAGTTTCGTCTGCAGCGATACATCAGCCACATCCACGGTCGTGAAGGGATGATGCACGAAGCGCGTTTCCACAAACTCGGGAGCGCTCGTTGCGCGGTATTGCTGGTTCGCATGACCCACATGCTCGTCCTTTCGATTCATTTGTTGTTGAAATAAATCCATCATTAATCTCCTTTGCCAGGCTTCAGCGATAGAAAGCGGAAGCACTTGAATTTGAGCCTTGGCCCATTGAGTTTCAATTTGTTGTCTTTGAGTTTCGTTTTGTGTAAAGCAAATCCCACAGTCGCCACCACCAGCACCGGACGTTTTTGCGCAGGCGCCATTTTGTTCTGCGAGGTTGCAAAGTGTTTGGAGTGCAGGGGTTTCAATTTCCAGCTGCATCTCTTTTGCAAATTCATTTAAGAGCGCACGGTTAGAACGGATGCCTTCTTGTAAGGTCGGGATGTCTTGAGTTTTCCAAGCATTTTGTAGGCCTTGAACGATGGCATGGCTCTTTGCGAGAAATTCCTTGTAAAAGACGCTATCGGTTTCGACTTTCCGTTTCTTCTCAGTGGCTTGCATGAGCGAATCTGTGATCGCTACTTGTCCCGTCCATCCTACTAAGAGGGTGAAGTCTGGGATTTCTGGAAGACGTTCAATGGTGAGGTCTTTCCAGTCAGCGTCACAAATGACTTTAATCGATTGATTTTGTAATTGTTCGAGTAAACTGCTTCGGTCTGGACTTGTGTAATATACCATTCCGCCAAAAGAAGAGGCCGCGATATCTCCAAAGGATCCACGTTGGGATAAGCGGAGATTCGTTAACACACTCAACTTATAGACGAGTAGAGATGTGCGTGGAGTCTTGTAGAAATCAAGAACGGCTTGAATCGTTGCAACTACAACAGCACCACTGGAACCCAGTCCGTATTTAATACCACGCTTAGCGTCATCGAGTTCACTTGTAATCGAAAGCGAGTAGAGGGCGAATGTTTTTTTGCCGGATTCGCGTACATACTGTTCTGCGACCAGAATCGCTTCTTCGATTAGTTTATAGGGATGCTCTTCGTTTGCACGGAACAGTTCTCCTTCACGAGTCCATTCCACAACGACGTCTGGATTTTGCGTAGAGGTTAAGGTTCCTACACTAGTAGCTTCGTCAATTGTGACGGTTAAGTAGCGCGATACCGCTGCGACAATAGCACCGTGTCCGGGTTCGACAACCGCATATTCTCCGGCGATAAAGAGTTTACCGGGAGCTTTTGAAGTAATCGTCACGCGCTCACTTCCCTTCAAAAGCCGCACGAGAAGCGTTCCATTCGTCTTCTGTCAATGTACGAATGCCTTCTCCTGGAAGCGTAGGGATGAGTTTTTCACTCGGGAATACTTTGCCAAGTTCTTCTAGAATCGCTGGAATATCACTCGCCTTGCAAATCACTTTGACGTTTGGCCCAGCATCCATCGTGAAGTAGGCCGGAATGCCTCGTTCTTCTCGGATCATGCGAATCGTTTGTTGGGCGATAATACTCTCCGGTTCGAAATAACAGAATGGAGGGTTACTTGCCAGCATCGTAGCGTGCATTTTCATGCCGTTAAATTCCGCAATAGAGCCGATACGATGAATGTCGCGATCCTTGATGGCCTCTTTGATGTCGGTTAAATCGGTTGCCGCTGAAGTGACCCATCCTTCGTAAACGGAGAAGTAGAAACGGTCAATTCCATGCCGGCACGACTCGAAATTTTCTTCTCGGCCGCACTCACGACGATAATAATCATCCCGATGTCAAAGTTCGCATCGTCGACAGGGATGGCCATACTGTTCTCGTTGGAGTCTCCTTTATTCCATTCAACAAATCCGCCAAAGAGACTACGAGTAGCACTGCCGCTACCACGACGTGCGTAAGTCGATAATTGTTGGGCAGGCAACTGAAGGCCTGTCGCCTCGTTCATCGCACCTGCTAGTGCCGCAAAAGCGGAAGCAGAGCTCGCAAGGCCGGCTGCTGTTGGTACGAAGTTTAAGCTCTCGACACGAGCACGACGCGTATCTCCTGTTTCAGCGCGGAACAAGTCTAAAAAGCGCGTAATTTTAGCCGTTGCCGCTTCGTCTTGTTTGGCGCCGTTGAGATAGAACTCATCTTGTGTTAATGCGTCTGTGAGTTCGACTTTTGTATCGGTATAGAAGGCTTCGAGGGTCAAAGAAAGGCTACTGTTCATCGGAATGAAGAGCTCCTTATTTTCCTTTCCCCAATATTTAATCAGTGCGATGTTCGTATGCGCACGCGTGATTCCAATGTTCGATGTCATTTGGGTTTCTCCTTTTTCGCCAGCGACTGAATCCAGACCGCCTGCGCTCCTTGTTTCATGAATTGTTCTTGTAAATGAAGGGCGTCTTCCTCGGTTTCAACGAGGGCAATCATGCATCCGCCAAGGCCACCGCCTGTGACTTTTGCCCCGAGTGCGTTGTTTTGATGGGCAGTATCGACGAGTGTATCAATGACGTCATGCGACACGCCGAGTTGTTGGAGGCGCTCATGGTTTTCACTCATCAGTTGCCCTAGTTTTTGAGGGTTTTGTTCCTCGATGGCCTCTTTCGTTTCGTTGACGATAGCGCCAATCGATTGGACCGCATCCGAACCTGTCTCTTGTGTAGTAGGGTCGATGATGCGTTCTTGCAAGGTACTCACATACTGCACCGCTTGCTTCGTATTCCCAGTAACACCCGAATCGGCAATCACGAGGTACGCTGGCATATCGAGGTGGAGTGTTTGTAGTTCTTGTTCTTTTTGGAAATACAGGACGCGTCCCGCTCGTTGTCGCCGTATCCACACCGCTTGGATTTCCATGCGAAATGGTTTCTGCGCCTTGAACGATGTCCCATAAGGTTTCTTCAGGAAGAGTCGCATCCAAGAAATCAAAAATGGCACGCACCACCGCAACGCTAACCGCAGCGCTGGAGCCCATTCCACGTTCTGCAGGAATCGTTGACTCAATCGAGAGCGTAAAGGTATGGTTCGTCACTTCTTTTGCAGAGGCTACTTTGAACGCTTCGCGAATCGCAAATTGTAGCCCCGCCATTGAAGTTGGCATCTCGTTTACGTCGCCTGTATAAAGTTCACATTGAATCGTTTGGCCCATTTGTGAAGAGACGATATCCGCCTTCACGTAAACCGCGTCAATCGGCAAAGCAATCGCTGGTTCGTGGTACACAACAGCATGTTCACCGGCAAGAATAATCTTCCCGTTTGCCAGGCCTGTTCCTGTTTGTGGTTTCATACGACAAATCCTTTCCTTATATTCACTTTTCATTCTACTAAATCCACGCCTCGACGTAAACAAACACGGCGATTTCATGGGAAAAACTTAAATTTATAAGAAATAGAAACCGTGTTCAACTTGTGGTACAATTCAAGAATAGGACTCAGTAGCTGAAGGAGACGAATCCGTTGAAAGAAAACGAGACGTATTACAAAATTCAAAGAAGTGAGTGGAGCCAGTACGAAGGCGCACATCCATTCACAATGACGAGCGACGAACTAGCGCACTTAACATCATTAAACGACCGCATTTCCCTACAGGACGTGCAAGAAGTGTATGTGCCAATGCTCGATTATTTCGATTTATACTTTAAAAAACATATTGAATTACGCACGGAGGAACAGCAATTCCTTCATCAAACAAAGAAAACAGTACCGTTTATTATCGGAGTGTCTGGGAGTGTGGCCGTTGGGAAGAGTACGACAGCCCGCTTGATGCAAACGATGCTGCAACAACGCTACCCGGATAAGCGTGTGTTCCTAATGACAACGGACGGATTCTTATTACCGACTCAGGAGCTGATTAACCGCGGAATATTGGATCGCAAGGGATTCCCGGAAAGTTACGACATGGAAGCTCTCGTTCATTTCCTACTCGAAGTGAAGACGGGTAATCCAAGCGTGGATGCACCGGTGTATTCGCATGAGATTTACGATATTGTGCCAGGGGAAGTGCAGACGATTGAGTCGCCTGACATCTTGATTGTTGAGGGGATTAATGTGTTGCAACTACCGCCAAATCGTGAAATTTACGTGAGTGATTTCTTCGACTGGTCGATTTTCGTAGATGCCGATGCGACGCTGATTGAGCAATGGTACTTGGAGCGTTTCGAATTGTTGATGGACCGTGCGAAATCACAACCGGATAACTATTACTATCAATATGCGATTGGGAATCGTGCGGACGCGATTGCGATGGCGAAAGATGTATGGCAGAAGACTAACCTGAAGAACCTTAAAGAGTACATCTTACCAACGAAACCCGCGCAGACTTCATCCTACATAAAACAGTGGGACATCACATAGATTATGTGCAGATAAAGAAATACTAATATGTTTAAATCGATTACTACGAATCCTTGCGGATTTGTTTATAGTCGCTGTAATGGGGCACCGGATTGAGCCTTCGTCTCAATCTCTACCAAGCTTCATACTGACTCTACGGGTTTCACCCTAGAGTCAGTAATTCACATTGGTTGCTATCCCCCATTACCGCTACTATAAAATCCGCAGATTCTACGTAATCGATTTTCTTTTATTGAAAGAGGCTATGTGTGCCCGGTTTTAGTAGGTGAAGCGGTACGGGTTTCTTAGTAAGAGTACGGGGAACCGTAAGAAAGAATACATCTTTGTTCATTGCAAAAAAAATAAAAATAAAATGTAAAAACCTCTTGACATTTTTAGATGGGAGAGTATAATTTGAAATGTAAAGAGCTCTTGACATTATTACAAAAATTTGGAGGAACAAAGCCATGAAAAAGATGGATGAAATGGACAGAGATATTCAGTTGCGTTCTGAGGCGTGGGGCTATAAAACGGCGCTTTTGGGTTTATGTGCATGGACAGGATTTAATATCTATCAAGCACTTGTTGGTGGTGACAAACTTGAAATGCTTCCTTGCTTAATTTTGCTCTTATCTGTAAGTGTGCAAGGATTTGCTCAAACCGCAATGAAACGCAATATGATTGCTGGTGATGAAGAGTATAAAGAACCAAATAAACTTGTTCAAGGAGTCATTCTAGCAGTTGTCACTGTTATCGTATTATTGGCTGTTGGCGTTTATTTTTTTCAGAAAGCGTGATGGCATATGAAAAATAATATTAAACAGCTAAGAAAAGCAGCAGGATTACGACAAGAGGATATGGCAAAAACGTTGGGTGTAAGCAGACAGACCATTATTGCCATTGAGAATGATAAATATAATCCTACCCTTGAACTTGCGATGAAGATTGCAAGGTTACTCCAGCTAAATGTTGAAGAGATTTTTGTGTTAGAGGACTAAAAAGGCATAACTGAATACTCAATAAATGAAGAGAGATTCCTATTCGTTGGGGAATCTCTTTTTTTGTAAAATCCATAAAAAAAACTGTTTAAAACGCGGGATAGTAGTGGTAAAATGTAGGTGAAAAATTGTATCTTGTAGTATGGTTTCTTTAACAATGAGGTGAGAACATGTACTTAAAAAGTGATCAAAAAAAACATCAAAAAATACCGACTTATGGAGCAGCGCCTTACCTATACATAACTCTCCTTGTGCTGAATTTGACTGGTTGGCTGCTGAGTCAGTCAGTGCTCGAGAGCGGACTGTTAAAGGGTGGCTTTAAAGATTTGTTTTATCTGATGGGCTTCCTCTTAATGATCGTTGCAGCGAGAATTCAGTGGCTCAGCGGGGTGAAGTCGTTTATTAGCACAACTATCCAAACTAGCGAACTCAAGACAACAGGAATTTACGCGCGCACTCGCAATCCGATTTACTTTTCGTGGTGGCTCAGCGGCATCGGGATTACCCTAACCATGCATAATATGTGGTTGCTGATTCTGATTCCGATTCAGTGGGTGTTATTAACCGTCGTGATTCGTATGACCGATGAAAAATGGCTATACGAACTGCACGGAGAAGCCTATAAGGACTATTGCGCGAGAGTAAATCGATGGTTTCCGATTAAGAAAATTTGATTTTAGAATCGCCAAGACAAAAGAATCAAGGTGAGAGCGATGGCGAAAAAAGATTCTTTAAAGCAACAAAAGTTCATGTCATTTATGTTTAAAGGAAAGGAAATTTTCAAACCACTAAACACGGGGCATATTGACGAAAGAGTGAGTTGTATCCGAGAATATGTGGCCAATATTTACTTTTACACCAAAGACGGCTACACAATTATGATTGATGCAGGGTATAACTATGACAGACTTGCCGAGAAGATGCGGTGGCTCGATATTCGACCGGAAAGTATCAGCGAGATTATTATTACGCACCAGGATACGGATCACGTTGGAGCGATTGAAGTGGATAGCCAGGGGTTGTTTAAAACGGCAAAGATCTATGTGGGGCGTGTGGAGAATGACTACTTAGAAGGCCGAGTTCGTCGCAAAGTGTATTGGGGACTGTATAAACTCCCGCAAGTGCATATCAAAAATGACAAAACATTGATAGATGATGGGGAGATTTTCTATACTCACGATATTAAAATCGAAGCCTTCCTTGTACCTGGTCATACATGGGGACATTTAGTGTATTTAATCGATGATGCGTATTTGTTTACCGGGGATACGATTTGGTTTGGTGCGGACGGTGGTTATGCGTTTTTAAATACGCTCGCTGAAGATAGGAAATTACAAAGTGTATCGTTGAAACGACTAGAAGAAAAACTTAAAAAGAGAAATCCGACGATGAAAATCATTACGGGACATACTGGATGGACAGATGACTTTGAGTTTGCATTTCGCCATGTGGATGAAATCTGTAATGCCTTGAAGCGTAAACCGAAAGTGCAAGACCCGAAAGCTCCGTTTGATGGGTTCGATGAAAGTGACGATACCGAGGAAAAAGCAAGAACGGTAATTCTTGAAAAGTGTTAAAAGAATACAATCTCTAGCCAGTAGCATGTCTATTGGCTAGTTTTTTGTTAAAAAACAAAAAGTAGCATATATGCTACATTTCAAAAAATTAAAACACAATTTTTGAGCGTGATGTCAACAGTTATAAACGTTGATTTTACAATGCTTGTAAAGGGTGCATCGAGTGAGTGTACACTCTATATACTAATTTATATATCCGAATGAAAGATTGGTATGACGAGGAAAACGGGGTTTAAAAATCCGAACAAAAAATTCCGTTTTTTAAAGTAATTTTCGGACTTTTCTGTTACAATAAAAAAGGACTAAAACTAAGGAGGCCTCTTATGACAGCTCAAACCACTTCATTAGAAAGATTATCGTGCTCGACTTCGGTAGTCAGTACAATCAGTTGATTACGCGCCGTATTCGTGAGTTTGGTGTGTTCAGCGAGTTGCTACACAACGATATTACAGCCGAAGAAATTAAGGCACATGGCAACGTAAAAGGGATTATTTTCTCTGGGGGACCACATAGCGTTTATGCAGAGGATGCTTTTACCGTGGATCCTGCGATTTTTGAATTGGGAATTCCAGTGCTTGGGATTTGCTACGGGATGCAACTGACAACGCATCTGTTCGGTGGGAAGGTAGAATCGTCTACAACGCGTGAATATGGTTCTGCGAAAGTCGATGTCTTTAACACGACTTCAGGCATTTTCAAAGGGTTAGCCAAAGAGGAAGAGGTACTCATGAGCCACGGAGACCGTATTACTGCGATTCCTGAAGGGTTTAGCGTGACGGCTTCGAATGCGCACACGCCATTTGCGGCTTTTGAAAATCAAGATCGTCGCATTTACGGCGTACAGTTCCACCCAGAAGTTCGCCATAGTATTCACGGGAACGACATGCTTCGTAACTTCGTGTTCGATATTTGTGGAGCAACAGGCGACTGGTCAATGGACAGCTTTATTGAAATGGAAATTGCGAAAATTCGCGAAAAAGTGGGCGATAAGAAAGTCTTACTTGGATTATCTGGTGGGGTAGACTCTAGTGTGGTTGGGGTTCTCTTGCAAAAAGCAATCGGTGACCAACTCATCTGTATTTTCGTAGACCACGGCTTGCTTCGTAAAGGGGAAGGCGACCAAGTGATGGAGAGCCTCTCTGGTAAATTTGGCCTCAATATTATCCGCGTGAACGCTCAGGAACGTTTCCTATCGAAACTAAAAGGCGTGAGCGACCCTGAACAAAAACGGAAGATTATCGGAAATGAGTTCGTGTACGTATTCGACGACGAAGCTGCAAAACTCACGGACGTAGATTTCCTTGCGCAAGGAACGCTCTACACAGATATCATCGAATCTGGAACGAAAACGGCGCAAACCATCAAGTCTCACCATAATGTAGGGGGACTTCCAGAGGACATGCAATTCGAGTTGATTGAACCTTTGAACACACTCTTCAAAGATGAAGTGCGCGCACTTGGAACGGCGCTTGGCATGCCAGACTCTATCGTATGGCGCCAACCATTCCCAGGACCAGGACTTGGAATTCGTGTTCTTGGAGAAGTGACGGAAGAAACTTGAAATCGTCCGCGAGTCAGACGCCATCTTACGCGAAGAAATCGCAAAAAAAGGCCTTGAACGAGACGTATGGCAATACTTCACAGTTCTTCCAGGAATCCGCAGCGTTGGGGTAATGGGAGACGGCAGAACGTACGACTACACAATCGGTATCCGTGCCGTAACAAGTATTGACGGTATGACGAGTGACTTCGCTCGCATCCCTTGGGAAGTGCTGCAAACCATCAGCGCCCGCATCGTCAATGAAGTAGCCCACGTCAACCGCGTCGTCTACGACATTACGAGCAAACCGCCGGCTACAATAGAGTGGGAATGATTTTTGACCAAAATTTATTTTAAGGTGTTGAATAATGAGTATAAAAAGAATAGAGATAAAGAACTTTAAATCTATAGACGATATAAAATTAGATATCGATCAATTAAATATATTCGTAGGTCAAAACGGAACTGGAAAAAAACGACGATTCAAAAAAAGCAATAGAGTATTTTTTTATGCTAATTTAACAGAAAAATAATTATTTACCAAGAGTTTTAGATATCCAAAAATCAATATAAAAAGCTATATGGAGATTACGATAACTTACGATTTTTTTCTTCAATATTATCTAAATCGAATGGAGTCTTTTATGACACAATACAAAAAAATGTTGAATATTAATGGTAGTTCTCCATATGCAGAAAAATGTTATTAGCCTAACTCTTAAACAAGATAGGAAAGGGAATATTGAGTGGAGTCATAAATATCAATATAGATATATAATAAAAAAACACAGCCTATTTATTTTATAAAAGCTAGAGAGAAAGACATAAGAGATTGGAATGATTTGTGGGATGCTTTCGGCGGATATGTTAATGCCAATGCTCGCTAAATCTATTTCGAAGGGAATAAATAATATCTTACCAGAAAGAGAAGCTATACAATTTCAAGACTATGTTGATCAGATAAATATTTTTTTAAAAAGAACAAAAATATCCAAATTAAGGAACAGACTAATACAAATAAAATAATTAATTTGCTAAAGTTATATTTGGGTGGAGATGATTTTGAAAAATAATAAAAAGAAGTCTTGATTTCTTTTTCAGAAGGTACAAACTCCAAAAATTATATTGTCTTTATGTCTTTTATAGCTTATATTACTAGTTTAAAAAAAGATTAAAAGACGCTACAGTAATAATTGATGAGCCTGAAATGGGACTCCATTTAAAAAAATGATAGATACTTTGATGGATAGTTTAGTTAATTATTCAAAAAAAGTTAAATTTATCTTGTTAACTCATTCGCTACGGTTAGCTTCAATAGGATTAAAAAGAGGTTGGAAAAACTATATAAAGTTAATATTGAAAAATGGTTATACTGTTGTCAAACAGGTTGTTAAAAAAACAATACCCAGATAAAGCAACTATCGAGATTATCGGATACAGAATCTGGTATGTTATTTTCTGACTTTCTATTATTTGTTGAAGGTGTATCTGAATATGAGTTGCTTACTCATAAAAAAATTAAAAAAACGTTATTTCCTGTTCTAAAAAGAAATTGATGTTGTAAATACTAACTCAGATAATCCTGTAATCGATTTGTTAATTTCTGGTGGTATAGGTATACCTTATATGAATCTTCTTGATTTAGACAAAGTTGTCGCGTTTGAAAGTAAAGGTTCGAATGACTATGAAATCAAAGTAAAAGAAATACCCATATTGTGCAATAAAAAAATAAATGTAGAAAAAAATATATGAAGAACTCTTATAATAAATACTCAAAGACCTTAAAGGAAATTCAAATGATTGAAGAGCTTCATAATGAAATAATAACAAGTAGTTCTGTTCTTGGTGTAAGGCCGACTGATTTTTGAAAAATATATTTAAGATGATACAATCTGTTTGTGACATTTCGAATATTTATTTAAATAAGGTAGATATTGAATATGTATTAGCATGCAGCGCAACATTTGATGAATGGTTTTTGAGTTATATTAAAAGGCAACAATACACAAAAAAACAAATATTAGATAGCTTTTAAAAAAACTGCGTAGAGAAAAAAATATACTTCGAACTTGGTTAGTCGAAGGGAAAGATGGATTTTTTTAAATAAAATCAAAAAAATCCTGATGTACAAAGTAATTTTTCCCGTATTGTATTCTGAGTTTAATAGTAAAAGATTAAAAAAAGCAGATGGATGGGTAAGTAACTATTTAGACTTTTATTTTGAAAAAAATAGAGGGTTGGATAAAAAAAGTTTAATTGATCAATTTAAACTCGATTTTCCTGATTTGTATGATATAATAAGTGCAATTAAAGTAAAAAAAGAAATGAGTAGCAATTTCGATGAATCTATAGAAATTATCGAAACCATGAAGACCTTTATTTTAACAACCTTGAAAAAGTTGTTGAAACAAATAAAAAAGCCATGGTTGGAACAAGGAGTCATATCCAGGGAACTGGACGTGGTAGCTCTGTTGCATAGTTCGGCGCTGATGTCGCTACGCGATGTTAGAGAAGTACTCATTTCTTTTTAAGGAGATTGTAACTAATGGATTTTTTTCTCAAAGACACAATTTGAAAAAAATTTTTTTCTATTGATATCCAATCGGAATTTAGTCAAATAAAAAAATAGAAAAAAAGTCAATTGCCAATAAAGTTTATTGATAAAAAAAGGAAAAATCGTTATATTACCAAGAAAAATCACGAATTCGAACACTGCAAGAAAAAAATTTTTTTGAAAAAAATTATTCAATGATGAATATTTGCCAGATTCTGTTTGCGGTTACGTTAGAGGAAAAATCTTATTTTGATTTTCTTGCACCACACACAAATAATGATTTCTATCTCAGAGTAGATATAAAAAAGTTTTTTTGATACTATTACCGAAGATAAAATTATCAGATTAATTCAACAAAAAAACTGAAAAATTAATGATAAATTAGAAAAAAAGAATTAATTGATTTTCTGTTGGAATTAGCAGTGTTTGAGGGCTCTTTAGCTCAAGGTTTTGTTTCGTCGCCGCTTTTTATCAAATTTATATTTTTAGAGAAGCAGATAGGAGAATAGAACAGTTTTGTATCAACAACAAAGTTACTTATTCAAGATATGCTGATGATTTATTGTTTTTCCTCTAAAGAAGATTTATTTAAAAGGTACAAAGTTTATAACAACATTGAAGTATATTTGTTTGGACTTAGGGTTAATTATAAATTATAAGAAAAATAAAAAAAGGGAGATAAATTTATTTCTTTAAATGGAATAGTTGTAGGTGATGAAGTACGACTTTCGAGAAGAAAAATTATCTGATTTAAACGGTTTTTTTGTTTTTTTATTGAGAATCATATCCAAGACAAAGATTTAAATAAAAAAATTAGCAAAAAAATTCGGGGAAAAAAATTCTATTATATAGAGAACTGCCTATGTTATCTTAGTGGATATCGATCGTTTGTAATATCAAGCAAAAACTGAGGGTAGCACGATTTGGAATGCTAAGGCATCGAAGCTAATTTCTAGAATTGAAAAGGTTTTACAGAAACTTTAAGTTTAATTAATATTAAAAATAGTATATGTTGAAAAAGCTTAGAAACCCCGTGCTTCTAAGCTTTTTTGTGTAGAAAATATATAAAAATCGATATTACTTGTGAAATGGTGAATGGGTAGAATTAATGAAGGTAGAGTTAAATAGTCAAAGGAGGAAATGGATTTGGCAAGAAAAGGAAAACAGTTTGAGCAGGCATATAAATGGTTATACGATTTGGATAAGGATAAATACACAGTCACAAGCCCTGCGTATTTATACGATCCTTTTGCAGAAAGAAAACGAGAAATCGATGTTCTTGTTGAATTTATGGATGGGGATAACATAAAAAGAAAAATGGCAATTGAATGTAGAGATAGAAGCCATAAGCAAGATGTTATGTGGATTGAACAGTTGCAACAAAAAAAGGAAGATTTATCTCTCGATTATATTTTAGCAACTACTACAGCTGATTTTACAACTAGTGCCATAAAAAAAGCTAAAGCACATGGTGTTATTATAGAAAAAGCTGAAATTTTTAATGCTAATTCACTTGAGGATACACTGGAAAATGAATTTTTCAGTGATGTGTTTTTCTTTAAACTGTCATTTGAATATTTGTATTTTGTAATGGATGGGAATTGCGTCAAGCCCTTTAAGGAGTTTGTAAAGAAATTAAATTTTGTAGAACAAGTAGAGTTAATGACATCGTTAAATAAAGACCTCTACTACGCAGTTGAGCCTCATAAGTATTTAAAAAAAGTTAATATAGAAAATGAAATATTTTTTTCAAAATAACAAAGATAATAGTGTTACTATAACAAATAAAATTGAACTTAAAGATAGTGCTCCTTCAATAATGTTGAGCAAGGGGGTAGTTGCACTACTTTTTTTAAAAATAAAAAAATTATTCCTTTTTAGATTGTCGTTGCCTTTGAATAAATCGTTATCAGTTTTTTTGAAGTAGAGGAAAAAAAGAAACAAAAAAATTTATTGCCGTATTTGGGAACGAAGACGATAATATGGAAATTGGATATATTGAAAGTAAAATATATAGTGATATAAATCTCAAAAAAAGAGAAAGTATTTTAGGCTTGCTGGAGGTAGTATGAATATTAATACGATATTCCCTGGAGACCGTTCTGAATTAAAAAAATAAATTGGGACAAAATTATAAATGAATTATTAGGAGAATTTGATTTTTAGTAAAATTATTTAGTGCTAAGATTTTAAAGTGAACAAATCAAAACCGAAAAAAATAGTTGTAAGAGGGAAAAAGCTAGTAGGCAAACTCATTTGTAAAGATATTTCGGAATTAATAAAAAAAGTAATGTTTACAATTCTGGAACGTGGTATACTTGAGAGGAAGAATTTTAGCGGGAGGCAGTTATGGCAAAAGGGATTATTTATATTATGGAAACCGTGGTTCCAGGGATTATTAAGATTGGAAAAACAAGAACGGATCAGTTTGAAAACCGAATGAATTATCTTGAAAGAAATGGCTATTCAAACATTAGTGGATTGAAGAGAAGGCTCGCGATTGAAGTAGACGAATATGATGACAAAGAGAGAATAATCCACGATATTTTCAGTAAGAGCCGTGTTGGGACTTCGGAGTTGTTTGCGACGGATATGGAGACAGCAGTTTCTCTTTTATCTTCTCTAGAAGGTAAGCAAATCTATCCAACAACTAGAACGAAAAAAGAGATTTTCGAAGAAGCAACAGAAGAACTAAAATCTCGTGAAGGTCTTGAGTTACTTCCTGACGGCGAATATCGTTTGAATCGAAAAATTAAAGGGTTTGGCGAAGTAAATGGTCGAGCAACTGTGAAACATGGCGTATTTACCTTGTTGAAAGGTAGTCTCTGTGCAGATGTGACTACTGATGTAGTTCCAGCGATTTACGATAAAGCAATAATTGAGGATAATATTTTACAAGTAGACCTTATTTGCTCTTCTCCATCAGCAGCTGGTTTTGTAGTGATTGGTAAAGCGAACAATGGCTGGGTAGAGTGGAAAGACGCTAACGGGAACAAAATTGATATTTATAGAAAGAAATAAAATGCACGGCATGATTGGTTTTTCCAGTCATGCCGTTTGCTATCCACCCGCCCATAATCGTATACTAACCATGTACAACCATTAAGGAGGCTTTTTATGTTTTTATCGGAAGAGTTATTACAAGAAATTCATGAGCGTGCACCGCGTTATGACAAAGAGAATGCGTGGCCTGCGGAAGACTATGCGGCGTTAAAAGAGGCGGGATACTTGAAGGCGTTCGTGCCAAAGAGTACGGCGGATTCGGCTTGTCGCTCAAAGAGATTGCGCAAGAACAAACGCGTCTAGCGATGGCGGCTCCAGGGACTGCGCTTGGGGTGAACATGCACCAGATTATTGTCGGACTTGGCAAGCACATGGTTCGTTTTGGCAACAAGAAGGGAGAACAAATCCTTCGCGATGCGGCAGAAGGCAAGTTGTTAGCGTTTGGGATTTCTGAACCTTCGAACGACCGCGTGTTATTCGGTTCGATTTCTGAGGCTCGTCCAGAAGCAGACGGCGCATATCGTTTCTACGGCAAGAAAGTCTTCTTATCAATGGGTAAATATTGCGACAAGTTGGTTTCATTTGGGCAAGATAATACAGGTGAATCACCACTTTCAGTCTTTGCGTATTTAACACCAGACAAAGAAACGTTTATCGTAAAAGACGACTGGGATACAATGGGTATGCGTGCGACGCAATCAAACAGCGTTGAGTTAAAAGGCATCTTCGCAGCAGAAGAGCAAATCCTAACGAAAGTTGCCCCTGGACCAAGCTTCAATCCAGTGGTATTCGGTATTTTCGCGTACTTCGAAATTTTACTGGCGGCAACATACTTTGGTATCGGGAAACGTGCGCTAGAAATCGGAGTAGAGACAGTGAAAACTCGTCACTCTGTATCCAATGATGCGCCTTATGCCAACGACAAAAACATTCGCTGGAGAATTGCGGAAGCGGCGATTATGCTAGATGGTATTCAACCACAAATTAACGAGTTGAGCGATACGCTAGAAGCAAGCACAGAATATAGCTTTATCTGGTTGCCTCGTTTATCTTCTATTAAGAACCGTTCAGTAGAAGTATCGAAGAAAGCCGTGGAAGAAATCGTTCGTGCATGTGGCGGAAGTTCATACTTCAACCGTACAGAATTATCTCGCTTATACCGCGACGTGTTGGCGGGCTTGTTCCAACCAAGTGACCAAGAGTCATTACATGATGCATGGGCGAATATTCTCTTAGGACCGATCCAATAATTTTATTTGTATAGTAGAAAGCTCGCTTGCATTGTGCAGGCGAGCTTATTTGTCGAAAGAAATAGCGAAAGGATTAACGAATTAATTGCATATAATACTCAACAACCACTTCTGGAGGAAGAGACATTCCGTTACTCGACCACCATTTGACAGTTTCCGCAAAACTCGTCACATAATGATTAGTGACGAACGCCTTAGGGATGGATTTATTTGCGCTGTTAGAAAAATCAGCAAAAAGAATGGTTAAGTGTTGCTTAAAGTATCTTAAAAAGAGTTCACTGTTTTCATCAATCAGAAATGCGCTAATCTTATTTTTTTGCTCTCGTAGATGCCATAATAGATGAGAGAGTTTACTGGATAATGCGCTGTTTCGATCCTTTAAAGTGCATGAATCGTCAGTGGGAAGACTTTCGAAGATATGGTCAAAAATCTCTTCGCAAATAGCGTTTAATAATTCGTCTTTTGTCTCGAAGTGTGCGTAAAAAGTGCTCCGCCCAACATTGGCGGTATCGATAATGTCTTGCACAGTAATTTTACTGTAACGCTTCTTTTCTAAAAGAAGACTAAAAGCTTCAAAAATAGCTTTTCGTGATTTTTGTTGTCGTCGATCCATAGGAAGAAACCTCCGTACAATTTATTTAAAATGTTTGTTATCTTACAGAAATACTAAAATGACTGTTGTTTTGAAAAATTATAATTCTATATAATTACGATACAAAGTGTTCGATAGTGTACAAAATATACAGTATTTATTATTAGATTTCAAGGGGTGAGTATATGAAACAAGAGATGCGGAAGGGGATAATCATGGCGATACTTGCTGCAGTACTATATGCGGTGAGTTCTCCTTTTTCAAAAGTATTATTAAATGAAATGCCGCCCACATTAATGGCAGGATTTTTATATTTAGGTGCAGGTATTGGAATGAGCTTGATTGCAGTTTTAAGAAGAGTGAGACAAGCTGAAATCACTGAGATTCATCTCAGTAAAGCGGAATTGCCGTATACGGTTGCTATGGTCTTGTTAGATATAGCAGCGCCAATCTGTATGTTGATAGGGCTAAGCGCAACAACTGCTGCGAATGCCTCTTTGTTAAATAATTTTGAGATTGTTGCGACTGCGCTGATTGCGTTAGTAGTTTTTAAAGAACGTATCAGTAAACGGTTATGGATGGGAATTCTTTTCGTAACCTTTTCTAGTGTTATCTTGTCTTTTGAAGATTTTTCGAGTCTAGAGTTTTCCTATGGTTCTTTATTTGTATTATTGGCTGCTGTTTTCTGGGGATTGGAAAATAATTGCACCAGAAAACTTTCTTCCTGTGATCCGTTAGAGATTGTCTTGTTAAAGGGAATATTTTCTGGAATTGGCTCTATCGTAATTGGTTTAGTGCTTGGTGAGAGATTGATGAATCTTTGGAGCGTCATTGCGGTTATGGCTTTAGGCATTGTGTCTTATGGACTAAGTATTTATTTTTATGTTCATGCTCAACGGCTTCTTGGGGCGGCAAGAACTAGCGCTTATTACGCTGTTTCTCCATTCATAGCAGCTTTCCTGTCTATTCTAATCTTTGGTCAGATGCCAGAAGTTACTTATTTTATTGCACTAATGTTGATGGCAGTAGGAGCATGGTATTCTTCTCATGATGGTATTGAAGAGTAAAATATAGTAGAAAAGCTCGCTTGCGTAGTGCAGGCGAGCTTATTTTTATAGTTGAACAACCGAAATGTAACATATAAGTTACGTAACTTTTATGTTACATTTTGCTTTTTTAGAAATACGTCTTAACAAGTTGGAGTTCTGCTTCGTTCAACTCTCTGTATTCTCCAGGCGCCAAAGCCTCGTCTAAGACAAATTCTCCAAAGCGAATCCGTTTAAGATAAGTCACTTTCACACCAACGCATAGAAACATCTTCTTCACTTGATGGAATTTTCCTTCAGAGAGGGTGACAGTCGCACGGCTCAAGCTATCGCTACTTTCGATGATCGTAAGCGTGCTTGGTTTACATTGATACCCACCATGGAAGGTGACGCCACGTTTGAAGGTTTCTACAGCATCTTCGTCTAGCGGGCCATTAACTTCTACATAATATTCCTTCTCGATATGTTGGTCGGGATTTAGCATACGATAACCCAGCGGACCATTATTCGTTACGAGTAGCAGTCCTTCGGTATCCCCGTCGAGTCGTCCGAGCGGATAGAGGCCTTCGACGTTCTCCTTTGTGAAAAGGTCAATCACCGTCGTATGTTCTTTATCGTTCGTGGCGGAGATGACGCCTTGAGGTTTATTCAGCATATAGTATTTCTGGCTGTCGTCGTGAATCCGCGTCCCACCCACCGTGATGACTTGCAAGGTCGCATCGACATTATTGCTGACGTGAGTGGCGGAAACTCCATCGATTAAGACGGCTTCATTCTTGATGAGCTTCTTCATTTCGCGGCGGCTCAGCACCAGATGTTTCATTAATAGATGTTCGAGTCTCATAGGCCCTCCTTCAAGTCGTTTTCTCGATTATACAATTTTTTTGAAAAATGGAGTAGTTATTCGTTGACGTCTCTTTCATCCTGTGTTAAATTATTAAACGTTGTCGCGCAAGATGACAAAAAACATCGAATCATATTTCTTGCAATGAAAACATGAGCGTGATAATATATCTAACGTTGTTGCAAAACAACGATTGACCTTTGAAAACTGAACAAAGAAGACAAACCAAATGTGTAGGGACTTCATCTTAGTGATGAAGAAACAACAATTTCTTATCTCTTAAAGAGATACAATAAGTCAGTAATTAAAATGAGCTTTTCAAAGCTCATGAAAATTCAAATTTTTCATGAGAGTTTGATCCCTGGCTCAGGACGAACGCTGGCGGCGTGCCTAATACATGCAAGTCGAACGAGAGCGACCGGTGCTTGCACTGGTCAATCTAGTGGCGAACGGGTGAGTAACACGTGGGTAACCTGCCCATCAGAGGGGGATAACATTCGGAAACGGATGCTAAAACCGCATAGGTCTTCGAACCGCATGGTTTGAAGAGGAAAAAGAGGCGCAAGCTTCTGCTGATGGATGGACCCGCGGTGCATTAGCTAGTTGGTGAGGTAACGGCTCACCAAGGCCGTGATGCATAGCCGACCTGAGAGGGCGATCGGCCACATTGGGACTGAGACACGGCCCAAACTCCTACGGGAGGCAGCAGTAGGGAATCTTCCGCAATGGACGCAAGTCTGACGGAGCAACGCCGCGTGAGTGAAGAAGGTTTTTCGGATCGTAAAAACTCTGTTGTTAGAGAAGAACAAGTGCTAGAGTAACTGTTAGCGCCTTGACGGTATCTAACCAGAAAGCCACGGCTAACTACGTGCCAGCGACCGCGGTAATACGTAGGTGGCAAGCGTTGTCCGGATTTATTGGGCGTAAAGCGAGCGCAGGCGGTTCCTTAAGTCTGATGTGAAAGCCCCCGGCTCAACCGGGGAGGGTCATTGGAAACTGGGGAACTTGAGTGCAGAAGAGGAGAGTGGAATTCCATGTGTAGCGGTGAAATGCGTAGATATATGGAGGAACACCAGTGGCGAAGGCGACTCTCTGGTCTGTAACTGACGCTGAGGCTCGAAAGCGTGGGTAGCAAACAGGATTAGATACCCTGGTAGTCCACGCCGTAAACGATGAGTGCTAAGTGTTGGAGGGTTTCCGCCCTTCAGTGCTCGCAGTTAACGCATTAAGCACTCCGCCTGGGGAGTACGACCGCAAGGTTGAAACTCAAAGGAATTGACGGGGACCCGCACAAGCGGTGGAGCATGTGGTTTAATTCGAAGCAACGCGAAGAACCTTACCAAGTCTTGACATCCTTTGACCACTCTAGAGATAGAGCTTTCCCTTCGGGGACAAAGTGACAGGTGGTGCATGGTTGTCGTCAGCTCGTGTCGTGAGATGTTGGGTTAAGTCCCGCAACGAGCGCAACCCTTATTACTAGTTGCCAGCATTGAGTTGGGCACTCTAGTGAGACTGCCGGTGACAAACCGGAGGAAGGTGGGGATGACGTCAAATCATCATGCCCCTTATGACTTGGGCTACACACGTGCTACAATGGATGGTACAACGAGCGACGAACTCGCGAGGGTAAGCGAATCTCTTAAAGCCATTCTCAGTTCGGATTGTAGGTCGCAACTCGCCTACATGAAGCCGGAATCGCTAGTAATCGCGATCAGCACGCCGCGGTGAATACGTTCCCGGGTCTTGTACACACCGCCCGTCACACCACGAGAGTTTGTAACACCCAAAGTCGGTGAGGTAACCTTTTGGAGCCAGCCGCCTAAGGTGGGATAGATGATTGGGGTGAAGTCGTAACAAGGTAGCCGTATCGGAAGGTGCGGCTGGATCACCTCCTTTCTAAGGATAAACCTCAGTGCCGTAAGGTATTGAAGGGTATACGGAACCCTACAGGGTTTAGACTTCTTTGTTTAGTTTTGAGAGGTTCATCTCTCAATTTTGTTCTTTGAAAAACTGAATACTATATCACAACAAATAACCAATTAATTTACCGAGAGTTAGAGTAACATCTAACGAAAAGAGTTTTTTAACAAAACGCAACGCTATGCGACATTTAACCAACGGTTAAGTGAATAAGGGCGCACGGTGGATGCCTTGGTACTAGGAGCCGAAGAAGGACGGAACTAACACCGATATGCTTTTGGGGGAGCTGTAAGTAAGCTAAGATCCAAAGATTTCCGAATGGGGGAACCCAACACCTTTCATAGGGTGTTACCAATGAGTGAATACATAGCTCATTAGGAGGTACACGCAGGGAACTGAAACATCTCATTACCTGCAGGAAGAGAAAGAAAAATCGATTCCCTGAGTAGCGGCGAGCGAAACGGGAGGAGCCCAAACCAACGAGCTTGCTTGTTGGGGTTGTAGGACTAGAACGTGAGAAGAAATCAAGATAGCAGAAGTGGTCTGGAAAGGCCCATCAAAGAAGGTGACAATCCTGTACGCGACATCTTGATGAACTCTACTAGCATCCTGAGTACGGCGGGACACGAGGAATCCCGTCGGAATCCGCCAGGACCATCTGGCAAGGCTAAATACTACCTAGTGACCGATAGTGAACCAGTACCGTGAGGGAAAGGTGAAAAAGAACCCCGGGAGGGAGTGAAAGAGTACCTGAAACCGTGTGCTTACAAGTAGTCAGAGCCCGTTAATGGGTGATGGCGTGCCTTTTGTAGAATGAACCGGCGAGTTACGTTTACATGCGAGGTTAAGATGAAGAGTCGGAGCCGTAGCGAAAGCGAGTCTGAATAGGGCGCATGTAGTATGTGGACGTAGACCCGAAACCAAGCGATCTACCCATGTCCAGGTTGAAGGTGCGGTAAAAACGCACTGGAGGACCGAACCAGGGCACGTTGAAAAGTGCTTGGATGAGGTGTGGGTAGCGGAGAAATTCCAATCGAACTTGGAGATAGCTGGTTCTCTCCGAAATAGCTTTTAGGGCTAGCCTCGGAATCAAGAATCGTGGAGGTAGAGCACTGTTTGGACTAGGGGCCCATCTCGGGTTACCGAATTCAGATAAACTCCGAATGCCATGTATTTATATCCGGGAGTCAGACTGCGAGTGATAAGATCCGTAGTCGAAAGGGAAACAGCCCAGACCACCAGCTAAGGTCCCAAAAATATCTGTTAAGTGGAAAAGGATGTGGGGTTGCACAGACAACTAGGATGTTGGCTTAGAAGCGACCATCATTCAAAGAGTGCGTAATAGCTCACTAGTCGAGTGACCCTGCGCCGAAAATGTAACGGGGCTAAACAGATTACCGAAGCTGTGGATTGGACCTTATGGTCCAGTGGTAGGAGAGCGTTCTAAGGGCGGAGAAGCATGATCGTAAGGACATGTGGAGCGCTTAGAAGTGAGAATGCCGGTATGAGTAGCGAAAGACGGGTGAGAATCCCGTCCACCGAATAACTAAGGTTTCCTGGGGAAGGCTCGTCCTCCCAGGGTTAGTCGGGACCTAAGGCGAGGCCGATAGGCGTAGTCGATGGACAACAGGTTGATATTCCTGTACTTCTATAAATCGTTTGAGCAATGGAGGGACGCAGGAGGCTAAGAAAAGCGTACGACTGGAAGTGTACGCCCAAGCAGTGAGTCGGCTGATGAGTCAAATGCTTATCACAGATGCGACAAGCTGTGACGGGGAGGGAAGTTTAGTACCGAAGTTTCTGATGTCACACTGCCGAGAAAAAGCTTCTAGCAAGATTTATAGGACCCGTACCGCAAACCGACACAGGTAGTTGAGGAGAGAATCCTAAGGTGAGCGAGCGAACTCTCGTTAAGGAACTCGGCAAAATGACCCCGTAACTTCGGGAGAAGGGGTGCTGGTAGCAATACCAGCCGCAGTGAATAGGCCCAGGCGACTGTTTATCAAAAAAACACAGGTCTCTGCAAAAATCGAAAGATGACGTATAGGGGCTGACGCCTGCCCGGTGCTGGAAGGTTAAGAGGAGAGGTTAGCGCAAGCGAAGCTTTGAATTGAAGCCCCAGTAAACGGCGGCCGTAACTATAACGGTCCTAAGGTAGCGAAATTCCTTGTCGGGTAAGTTCCGACCCGCACGAAAGGCGTAACGATCTGGGCACTGTCTCAACGAGAGACTCGGTGAAATTATAGTACCTGTGAAGATGCAGGTTACCCGCGACAGGACGGAAAGACCCCATGGAGCTTTACTGTAGTTTGATATTGAGTGTTTGTGTCACATGTACAGGATAGGTAGGAGCTGAAGAATCCGGGACGCCAGTTTCGGAGGAGGCAACGGTGGGATACTACCCTGTGACATGACCACTCTAACCCGCACCCCTAACCGGGGTGGGAGACAGTGTCAGACGGGCAGTTTGACTGGGGCGGTCGCCTCCTAAAGTGTAACGGAGGCGCCCAAAGGTTCCCTCAGAATGGTTGGAAATCATTCGTAGAGTGTAAAAGGCAGAAGGGAGCTTGACTGCGAGACCTACAAGTCGAGCAGGGACGAAAAGTCGGGCTTAGCGATCCGGTGGTTCCGTATGGAAGGGCCATCGCTCAACGGATAAAAAGCTACCCTGGGGATAACAGGCTTATCTCCCCCAAGAGTTCACATCGACGGGGAGGTTTGGCACCTCGATGTCGGCTCATCGCATCCTGGGGCTGAAGTCGGTCCCAAGGGTTGGGCTGTTCGCCCATTAAAGCGGTACGCGAGCTGGGTTCAGAACGTCGTGAGACAGTTCGGTCCCTATCCGTCGCGGGCGTTGGAAATTTGAGAGGAGCTGTCCTTAGTACGAGAGGACCGGGATGGACACACCGCTGGTGTACCAGTTGTTCTGCCAAGAGCATCGCTGGGTAGCTATGTGTGGACGGGATAAACGCTGAAAGCATCTAAGCGTGAAGCCCCCCTCGAGATGAGATTTCCCATCATTTTAAATGAGTAAGACCCCTGAGAGACGATCAGGTAGATAGGCTAGAAGTGGAAGTGCCGCGAGGCATGGAGCGGACTAGTACTAATCGGTCGAGGACTTAACCACGAGTTGTATAGCTGGTAGATTGATGGAGTTGGATATAGATTCAGTTTTGAAAGAACGAAAGTTTTTTCAAAAGATAAAGTGTGGTGACGATGGCAAGAAGGATACACCTGTTCCCATCTCGAACACAGAAGTTAAGCTTCTTAGCGCCGATAGTAGTTGGGGGTTTCTCCCTGCGAGGGTAGGACGTTGCCACGCAAACTGTGTAAGCTGGGCCTAGTGCCCAGCTTATTTTGTAGCTATTTTTCTAATATTTTATTTTAAGAGAATTTTCGAAGGAAGTTTGCTATAATAAAACGGATGATAAGGAGGAGGTAAGATCATGAAATGGATTAAAAGTACAGTATTAATGGCGTTTCTATGCGTTTTATCTGCTTGTGGAAATGGCTTATCAACAGAGGCGGTCCAAGACCAAGTCGTAAGTTCAGAAGAGTCGGTTTCCAATTATCATATTACTGTGAAGCAATCGGACTATAAGGAAGGGTCGAAAACACCTGGTGCACAAACGGTGGCGAGTGCTAGCGCGTGGAAAGACGGCACAGGATACGGCTCGAAAATCGATAAAAATGCTGGTAAGGTAACCAACCAGCTCGAAGTGATTGCGGATGCCAATGTTGGGTTTATTCGCTACTATCAAGACAAGTGGGAACAAACCATTACAGCAGCCTCAAGTCTTCAAAATACGGTTGTTTTTCCGTATGCAAAGGTGATTCAATTAACGAAGGAAATTCATCAAGAAGTGCCTTGGAAGAAGACGTTCTCTGGGTACGAGAAGACCTATACAGGAAACGATGAAGCGATTCGTAAGGCATTGACGTCGGTTCTTGGAATTGCGACAACGGATACGTCTAAAGTCGAGTTAAAAATCAAAACAGATGGCGCTGGAAATCTGATTACAAATGTTGAAATCAAGGTAACGGATGAAGCTGAACAAATGCGTAAAGAATACTCTATCGCTTACTTACAATTTAATGAACAACAAAAGAAAGCTTTGCCACAATAAGGGCGAAGCTTTTTTCGTAAAATAAACCGCTATGACTACAAAAAAAGGCGCTTTTTTGTTACAATAGAAAAGAACAAAATATTGCGAGAAATGAAGAACATTTTGTAGACATGCGAGAGGGAGAATGCTTGCATTCTCCCTTTTTTATAACAAGAAAACATGGAGGAAGAATATGGGACGTGTGATATCCGTTGCCAACCAAAAAGGTGGAGTTGGGAAGACGACTTCAACAGTGAGTTTGGCTGCAGCACTTGCCGTTCATGGCAAAAAAGTATTAATTATTGATAGTGACCCTCAAGGAAATGCGACGAGTGGTCTTGGCGTGCAAAAAGGAGAACTAGAACAAGATGTATATGACGTTTTAGTGAACCAAGTACCAATGGCTGATGTCATTGTACCGACAACGCGCGAAAACTTGATGATTGCTCCTTCTACGATTCAGTTAGCAGGTGCCGAAATCGAGTTAACGAGCCAACCACGTCGTGAACAACGCTTGAAGGAAGCCGTGAAGAAGATTAAAGATGACTACGATTATATCTTTATCGACTGTCCACCTTCACTAGGGCATTTGACAATGAATGCTTTTACGGCCAGCGACACAGTTCTTATCCCTGTGCAATGTGAATACTATGCGCTTGAAGGGTTGTCACAGCTCATGAACACGATCACGATGGTTCGAAAGCACTTCAATCCGCAGTTGAAGATTGAGGGCGTTCTTTTAACGATGTACGATGCGCGTACGAACTTAGGGAACGAAGTCAAAGACGATGTGATTAAGTATTTCCGTGAAAAAGTATATAAAACGATTATTCCTCGAAACGTACGTCTATCTGAGGCGCCAAGTTACGGACAAGCGATTGTCGACTACGATCCACGCTCTCGTGGTGCTGAAGTGTACATGGAGTTAGCAAAGGAAGTGTTGGCACATGAGTAAAAATCAAAAAGGGAAAGGTCTTGGACGCGGAATCGATGCGCTCTTTATGAATGACTTAGATACAATCGATGCTCTTGAGCAAGTTCAAGATTCAGAACAAATTCAACAAATTGCCGTTTCAGAAATTCGTCCAAACCCATATCAACCTCGTAAAGAGTTCGATGAAGAGGGATTGGCAGAATTAGCAGAATCGATACATCAAAATGGAGTCTTCCAACCAATCATCGTTCGTAAGTCGAAAATTAAAGGTTACGAACTTGTGGCTGGGGAACGTCGTCTGCGTGCGTCTAAATTAGCTGAGAAAGAAACGATTCCGGCCATCGTACGTGACTACTCTGAAGAAACAATGATTCAAATCGCGGTTGTCGAAAACTTACAACGTGAAAATTTGAAACCATTAGATGAAGCTATGGCTTACCGTACATTGATGGATTCATTGAAATTAAAACAAGAAGAAGTCGCAAACCGCGTCGGCAAGAGCCGTTCATATGTAGCAAACTTCTTACGTTTATTAACGTTACCGCAACCTGTACAAGAACTCGTTCAAAGCGGAGAGTTATCAGCAGGACATGCACGTACTTTACTTGGATTAAAAGACCAAACGAAAATCTTACCGGTCGCTAAAAAAGCGGTGAAGGAAGGGTTAACGGTTCGTGCCTTGGAACAACTCGTTCAATCCATCAATGAACCAGTCAAAAAGGTTGTTAAAAAAGCAGCGAAGCCGAAGAAATCTATGTATATCGTTGAGTCAGAAGAACGCTTAATGGATAAATTTGGAACAAGCGTGCAAATCGTCGAAAAAGGCGAGCGTGGAAAAATCGAGATTGAGTACCTTTCTCAAAAGGATTTAACACGTATTTTAGAAGTATTAGAAATCGAATTAGACGATTAAAAAGGAGTCTGTATGAAAGCAGGAACAACGTATCAATTACACGATCATGTGGAAATGAAAAAACCGCATGCGTGCCAAACGAATTCCTGGGAAATCATCCGTATGGGGATGGACATTCGTATCAAGTGTGATCACTGTGGTCAAATGGTCCTAATGCCAAGACGGGAATTCGAGAAGAAGATGAAAAAGGTGACGATTTCTGTTGCCGAAGAAAACAAATAAAGAAAGAGTGTGACAAATGGCCTTAACAGCTGGAATCGTCGGCTTACCAAACGTTGGGAAGTCAACATTATTTAATGCAATTACAAAAGCAGGGGTCGAAGCAGCGAACTATCCGTTTGCGACGATTGACCCAAACGTCGGAGTGGTAGAAGTACCAGACCTTCGTTTACAAAAACTAACAGAATTAGTGAAACCAAAGAAAACTGTCCCAACGACATTTGAATTTACAGATATCGCGGGTATCGTTAAAGGGGCAAGCCGCGGGGAAGGTCTTGGAAATAAATTCTTAAGCCATATCCGTCAAGTAGATGCGATTTGCCAAGTGGTTCGTTGTTTTGAAGACGAAATATTACACACGTGGCTGGGAAAGTTGACCCAATCGCCGACATCGAAACAATCAACCTAGAGTTAGTGTTGGCCGACCTTGAGTCAGTGGACAAACGTATCGCTCGTGTGGCAAAAATTGCGAAAACTAAAGATAAAGACGCGGTTGCAGAACTTGCAGTCTTAGAAAAAATCAAACCTGTGTTAGAAGAAGGAAAATTAGCACGTACGATTGAATTCACAGACGAAGAACTTCCAATCGTGAAAGGCTTATTCCTTTTAACAACAAAACCAATGCTTTACATCGCAAACATCTCTGAAGATGACGTGATGGAAGGCGGCCATAACCAATATGTGCAATTAGTAGAAGACTATGCTGCAAAAGAAGATGCAGAAGTCGTAGTCATCTGTGCGAAAATCGAAGAAGAGGTAGCCGAATTAGAGGAAGAAGAGAAACAAGCCTTCTTAGAAGAAATGGGTATCGAAATCTCAGGGTTAGATATCTTAATCCAAAAAGCATACCACTTATTAGGATTAGCGACTTACTTTACAGCGGGTGAACAAGAAGTACGCGCGTGGACATTCCGCCGCGGCATGAAAGCTCCGCAATGTGCGGGAATCATCCACTCAGACTTCGAACGTGGATTTATCCGTGCTGAAACTGTAGCCTACGCAGACCTACTTGAATACGGTAGTATGACGGCTGCAAAAGAAAACGGAAAAGTTCGTCAAGAAGGTAAAGAATATGTCGTGCAAGATGGCGACGTAATGCTCTTTAGATTTAATGTATAAGGTTATCGGAGGATTGTAGCATGTCAGAACAAAACGTACAAGAAGAATTAGTGTCAGTAGACGCTCTAAAAGCAGAATTAACAAATAAAAATGAACAATACATCTATCAATTAGAACGCGCATTGAAAGAAGCTGGATTTGACGAAGCGCAAGTCGGAAAAGAATTATCAGTAATGCTTCCTGAAATCGTTGAAAAACAAAAAGCGGGTGTGACTGCTCGTCAATTGTTCGGTACGGTAACAGAACGCGTTCAATCAATCGTAGCTGGGCCAACAAAAGACCCAGACGCAAAATCTCCAGACTGGCAAATTGCCGTTGACGGAGGACTTTTAGTCGGCGGATTATTCGCTCTTGTGACAGGGGTGATGTTGATGTTAAACCCAAGCGCAGATACGCAACCAATGGGACTCTTCACACTTCTCATCAACTTTATCGCAGGGGCATTTGTGATGCTTGCGATTTCTAAAAACGCGCCTAAATTTGACAATCCAAAAGGTCAACGCGGCTATATCCGTTACTTAGTGGTAAGTACGGTTGCGATGGTTGCTTGGTTAATCTTAGTGGTGTTAAGTCAACAATACATCCCATCTGTGATTAATATTGTGATGGGTTACGAGTGGTACTTACTCATCGGGGCTGCGGCTCTTGCTGGTAAATTCTACTTGAAGAAGAAATTAAATATTGTCGGATCAGTAATGTAAGAAACGAAAACAATCTGTGTGACGGTGACGGCGGAGTGCTTCGTGGAAGTCGGCAGTCATCGCACACTTCTTTTATAGAGGTGAGCATATGAAACAAATGAAACGTTGGATTATCACGTTTTTATTAGGATTAGTTGCCTTTTTGGGACTCGGTACTACGGTTGATGCGAGAAGTTTAGTCGTTGATAAGTATGATATCGAAGCGAATATTTTAGAAAATGGGGACGTTCAGTTCTTTGAAACGATTACCTTCCAATCGGATGGTGCGTATAATGGGGTCTTCTATAACTTGGATTACTCTGGTTTTGGAAAACCAACAGATGTCAATGCGTATTTAGAAACAAACGAAGGACGTCTGTTAATGAACCAGGAGAATACTGGGAAAAAGGGAACGTATCAATTAACGGATAGTGGTTCGAAGATTCAGTTCAAAGTATATTTCCCATTCTCGAATTCAAAATTAAAAGTGACTTTCCAATATACGATTCCAAAACTCATTACGAACTACTTAGATACGGCGGAATTAAACCGTAAAGTAGTCGGACAAGAGTGGGAGATCGACCAACATAATATTACGGTGAAGGTGAATATTCCTGGAACAGCTTCAAGGGAAACGCTTCGTGCATGGGGGCATGGCGCAGGCCAAAACGGGAATGTGCAAATTGCGAGCGACTATCGCTCTGTCACGTTAACGGCTCCTAATAACGAAAGTGGAGATTTTGTGGAAGTGCATATGCTTTTTCCACAAACATTGACACATGCGAATACAAATGTGAAAAATGAAAAAGCGTTTGACCGCATCGTAGCCGAAGAAGAAAAGCTCATCAATGACGAGAAAGCCCTTAAAAACACAGGATTCTTCGGAATGATTATTGGGTGGGTGCTCTTAGTCTTAAATATGATTTATGCTTTTGCGACAGGATTCTTCGCGAACCGTAATCGCCTTGCTAAGGTGCAACATATTCCAGACCATCTCTATGAACTTCCTGAAGATATTACGCCAGCCGTTATGAATCAGGCGGTTTACGGGAAAACAGATATGACCGACTTTAGTGCGACGGTGATGGACCTTGTTCGTAAGAAAGTCTTGAAGTTATCTGATACTGAGCCGTATACGATTACGCTTGTGGACGATACAAAAGAAATGCTTCGTCATGAAAAATTAGCTCTTCATTTACTCTTTGAAGTTGTTGGCGGTGGAAGCACAACGATTGAACTGGAACAAGTGAAGAAGTATGCGAAAAATCATTCAACGACTTACTACAATGAATGTCAAAAATGGATGGGCGCTGTCGATACTGCGGCTGAGAAATACCGCGTAACGCGTTTTGGTAAAGACGAACCTCAAGGACGTAGTGGTTTCCCAGGATGCTTACTCGTCATCATCGGGGCTTTAACCATTGGAGCGGCCTTCTTAACGAAGAATTTAAATTATTTATTGTGGACTGTTGGAGGCGTACTCCTTGTCATTGGACCATTAACCCTTATCGGTACAGGAATTTTTGCCAACCGTCGTTCTCTTGAAGGGGAATTACGTTATCGTAAATGGCAAGCCTTTAAACAAATGCTAAAAGATCTCTCACCAATGAAGCGGGATCGAAGATTTACCAAGTATTCAACTGTGGGATCACTTCCTTGTTTACGCCATCTCTTTAGGCGTAGCGGAACACGTGATCAAAGTGTTGAAGAAATTAATACCAGACCAATTACCAAACAGTGTGTTCTATTCAACTCAAAACGGAACAATTTACTATCCTGTTTCTGATTTTAATAGTACATTTACAAGCTCATATAACACTGCGAATTCTTCTGTGAACGGAAGCAGCAACTCTGGTGGGTTCGGTGGAGGATTCTCTGGCGGATCGAGCGGTGGTAGTGGTGGAGGATCCGGCGGTGGCGGATTCTAATCAAAGGAGAATTTATGTTAAACGAAATGATGCACAGACCAGTTGTCAAACCGGAACTGGTCGAGTACATGCGTTCAAGTCAACGCCGTTTTCCGGGGGACTTGGGTGAATTAGAAAATACAGCCAATGAATTAGGAATTCCAATTATTCCTCATGAAACGGCGGTATTTCTAGATTTTATTGTTGGATTATATCAGCCAAAAAATATTTTAGAAATTGGAACGGCAGTCGGATTCTCAGCGAGTTTGATGGCAACAGCTTCACCACAAGCGAAAGTCACAACCATTGATCGCTACGAATTGATGTATAGCCGTGCCAAGGCGAACTTTGAAAGACTAGGGTTGGCCGACCGTATCACTCAACTGGAAGGCGATGCGGCAGATATTTTACCTACATTGGAACAAGGGAAATACGATTTCCTATTTATGGATAGCGCCAAAGCTAAATACATCGAGTTCTTCCCATATTGCATGGATGTGCTTGAAGTTGGTGGCGTGCTAATGGTGGACGATATTTTCCAAGGTGGAACGATTTTAGATGATGTGATGGAGCGACCAAGACGTGTGCGTAAGATTCATCGCCGCCTCAATATGTTCCTTGATTTGGTTCAAAGTGACCCAACATTAAAATCAACTTTACTTCCACTGGGCGACGGAGTGATTCTCATTCAAAAGCTCGAAGAAAAAGATTTTAAATATATTTTAGAAGACTTGTAATTAATCGTGGAAATCCTCATTGAAAAGTTTTACAATAAGAAGGATGACAAAAGAAAGGAAGTTATACAATGACAGCAAAAGTGCGTGTACGTTATGCACCAAGTCCAACAGGGCACTTACACATCGGGAATGCCCGTACAGCTCTATTTAACTATTTATTCGCGAGACACTATGGTGGAGAGTTCATCATCCGTATCGAGGATACTGACCGCAAGAGAAATCTTGAACACGGTGAAGAAAGCCAATTAGAAAACTTAACATGGCTTGGAATGGATTGGGATGAAGGTCCAGACAAACCTGGCAATACGGTCCATACCGTCAATCAGAACGTGAACACATTTATAATCCACTAATCGAGCAATTAATTGCCGAAGACAAAGCGTATAAATGCTACATGACAGAGGAAGAATTGGAATCAGAACGTGAAGTGCAACGTGCTCGTGGCGAAATGCCTCACTACAGCGGTCAACACGCTCACTTAACACAAGAGCAACGTGATGCTTTCGAAGCAGAAGGACGCACTCCTGTTGTTCGTTTCCGTGTTCCAAAACAAGGAACTTACGTATTCGACGATATCGTTAAAGGCGAAATTTCATTCGAATCTACAAGTGTCGGTGGCGACTTCGTTATCTTAAAACGTGACGGAATGCCAACTTACAACTTCGCAGTAGCAGTGGATGACCACTTCATGGAAATCACTCACGTTTTACGTGGAGATGACCATATTGCCAACACTCCAAAACAATTAATGATTTACGAAGCATTCGGTTGGGTACCACCACGTTTTGGACATATGACTTTAATCATTAATACGGAGACAGGTAAGAAATTATCTAAACGTGATGAATCAATCCTACAATTCATCGAACAATATAAAGACTTAGGATACTTACCAGAAGCGATGTTCAACTTTATCGCGCTTCTAGGATGGTCTCCTCAAGGGGAACACGAAATCTTCAGCCGTGAAGAATTCATCGAAATCTTCGACGAAAAACGTCTTGGTAAATCACCAGCTGCCTTCGATCCTAAGAAATTAGAATGGATTAACAACACATACGTGAAGAAAACTCCATTAGAAGAAGTCGCTGAAATGGCGATTGCTCAATTAAAAGAAGCAGGCCTTGTAAAAGACGAAGTTTCTCCTGAAGAACATGAATGGTTAGTAAAATTAGTGGCTTTATACCACGATCAAATGAGCTACATGAATGAAATCGTTGAGTTATCAGCGCTATTCTTCAGAAAAGATTTCGAAGTGGAAAATGAACAAGCCAAAGAAGTTCTTCAAGGCGAAACAGTTCCAACAGTATTGAACGCTTTTGTTGCGAAATTAGAATCAATGGAAACATTCGATGAACCAAGTATTCTTGCAGCAATTAAGGAAGTTCAAAAGGAAACTGGTGTGAAGGGTAAAAACTTGTTTATGCCAATTCGTGTGGCTACGAGCGGACAAACACACGGGCCGGAGATCGGCAAGACGATCGAATTGCTTGGCAGAGAACGCAGCATTGCACACGTGCAAGCCGCACTTGCTCTTATTAAATAAAAGCTAACAGAAAGGGTTAACGCAAACTGCGTTAACTCTTTTTTATTTATATTCATTTAAAACCATGGGCCTTCGGCCCGATATTCTCCAAAATCTCCGGATATCTTCATAATAGCGGTAATGGGGTACCGGTTCGAGCCTAAGGTCTCTCACCTTTAAAGCCTCAAAAAGGGAGTAAGGAATAAGTTCCTAACTCCCTTTAATTCGCATTTAATACGATTCCCCATTACTGCTATTATAGAATCCGAGATTTTTCCGAATATCAGGCCTCAGGAGGGAAGAATAAATAAAAAGTTAATCCTTTCTTGAATAAGAGAAGGTGACAGGTGTGTGCAATACTGAGTTCTCTGGCGCGGGGAAGGGAGAATATAAAGTGTGTGCTGAAAAATGGGTAAAGAAAAAACGGATGAGGATTCATCCGTTTTATTGTATTTTATGAAAGAAGAAGGTGAGCGAGAGTAGGTCTGCGCTGCCTCCTGGGCTCAAGTTACGCTCGATAAGAACGTTGTCGTAGTCCTCGAGTCGGTTTGCTAGTTCAGTTTCTGTTAGGGGTTGGGCTTCTTCAAATAATTGTTGTGCTTCTTGTTGCACTTGTTTATACGCATCGATTCCGCCGCGGTGAATAAGGTTTCCGTCTTCTACGAAAGTCATCAAGTAGAGAAGAAGGAGTAGGTCGCGGTGACGTGGTGTGTGCGTGTGTAGTGTATTGTAATAGTCGAGGGCTTTTGCAAGGCTTGGGTATCCTGTTGCTGCTTCGCCTCGAATGCCTGTGATGCCATGTTCGACGTAGAGTTTTTCACCGTAAGACAGGGGCTCTTTTTGGTCGAGGTTGGCAAAGTCCACTTCGATGAGGTGGCGCGTCATTAGGTGGCAGTAGTGCAAGGCTTCAGGAATGTTGCCATTCGTATGAGCAGTAGCCCCTAAGACGAGGGCAAAGGAGAAGTTGGCTCCTTTATGGGTATTGATATTGTTAGTGGCGGTCATCATCGCGTTTTCGGCTTGTTTTCCAAGTGCGCGAAGTTCGTTGAATAAGTCGAGCGGACTGCCGTTGTGGCGACTTCCTGCTTCGGCGTAGGCTAGTAAATAAGGACGGAGAGCTTCGATACTTTGATAGAAGGTTTCCTTTGTCATGTCCTTATGAGCGCCGACAGAAATAGGATCCACTAAGCCGGGTTTTGGCGCGAGATTGACTTCTTGTAGAAGGGCGTCTGTAGCCACTTTTGCTAAAAACTCAGGATTAATCAATGTGTAATTTCTCCATTTGTTTCAAAATAAATTGTAATGAGCGATCTAAGTGCTCGTGTGTAATCAGCGTGATTTGTTCCACGTCGTTATTGAGCATGCCGCGATAGATGAGTTTGTGTTCTTCGAGTGCTTTTGTACGGCGTTCTGAAGAACGAATCGATAAGTCGCGGAAGTAAATGACGTATGTACGTAATTCAAATACGATTTCTTTTAGACGTGTCATTTGGCATTTTTCGTAGATGAAATCATTGAAAGTCGTGAAGTTCGCAAGTACTTCGTCGACTCTATCTTCGTTGTTGAGACGTTCGCATTCTTCAAGGATGCTGTTCAACTCTTTGAAGTCTTCTTTCGTCATGAGTTTCATCGCATTAATTGTTGCCAATGTGTCGAGTGCTTTTCTAATTTCGTAAATTTCATGGGCATCTTTAATGGAAATTCCTTTTACGATGACACCAATCTTAGGGATGTGCTCTACTAGGTGCTCTTTCGTTAACTCGTTAAGAGCGTAGCGAATGGGTGTACGGCTGATGTTTAACTCAGTCGAGAATTCTTTCTCGTTAATACGCGTACCTGCAGGGATTTCTCCTAAGATAATCGTTTTACGAAATGCTTCGTAGAGCGAAATTTTAAGAGGTTTGTTTTGGGTAATATCTAAATTTTTCTTTACCGCTTGGATAATCGCTGACATAGTAGCCTCCTGGAAATTATTGTAAACATTAGAAATAGTATAAACGATAAGATGGTAAAATGCACAAAAAAAGACTTGTTAGGCTAAGCCTAAACAAGTCTTTCACAAATTCAATTGTTTGATTATTGTGGTAAGTATAATGGCATGTGACCCATTAATACGATTGTTACAACGAAGATTACGAAGATAACAGCTGCGTATTTAGCTGATTCTTTTTGCCATTCACCCATGTCTAATCCTGTTAGACGTAATAGTAAGTAGATGAACGCTACTAATGGGCTTAATAAGTGGAATGCTTGACCCATTAATGAAGCTAATGCCATTTGCATATCAGTGAAGCCGTATTGACGTCCGATTTCAGCGAATGGGATTAATACTCCGTAGTAGAATCCGTCGTTTGTTAAGAAGAATGTACCAGGTACTGAGATAATCGCGATGATTAATGACCAGAATCCTGCTAATTGTTGAGGGATAACTTGAACGATACTTTGTGTTAAAGCTGTTGCCATTCCAGTTCCTTGGAATAATCCCATGAATACTCCGGCACCGAATACTAGTAATACTACTTGTACTGCGTCACCAGCGTTTTCCCCAATACGTTTAGATTGAGCTTTTAAGTCTGGGTAGTTGATCATTAAGGCTAAACCTGTACCAACTAAGAATAATACAACTGGTTTAACTTCGATTGAATCGATGAATGAACCAGCAACTAACCAACCGATTAATACGATTGTTAAGATAGCGTTGATTAAGAAGTTTTGAGGACGACGTTTTTCTAATACTTCAGGATCAGAAATTGTAGTCAATTCGTTTAATTCTTCTTCAGATAATTCTTGGATACCTAAACGAGCACGTTCTTTTTTACCCATTGAGCGAGCAACTACGAAGATTACGTAAAGTACTGAAAGAACCATACCTGGTGCTAAGTAACCTAGGATATCTGCTTCTACACCAAGAACTGACATTGCACGAGCAGTAGGTCCGCCCCATGGTAATAAGTTCATGATAGTGTTTTGTAAGATAACAAGAACCCCTAAGTTCATTAATTTCATGTCTAATTTTTTGTAAATTGGCACGAAAGCTGAGCAGCAGATTAATGTAGTTGTAGTTCCGTCACCGTTTAATGATACGGCAGCAGCTACGATAGCAGTAGCCATCAATACTTTCATTGGATCGCCTTTAGCGAAGCGAATCATTTTGTTAGTGATTGGATCGAATAATCCAGCGTCTAACATTGTAGAGAAGTAAAGGATTGCGAATAGAAGCATAACCCCTGTTTCAGCAGTTCCTTTCATCGCTGTTAATTTATCTTTTGAGTTATTCCCGAATAACCCTTGGCGAATTAATGTACCGATGTTAGCGTCTTGGACTTGACCTGTAGCAACTAAAATAATTGCGAAAACTAATGGAATTAATACTAAAGCTGTAAATGGTGACATTTTTTTCTTCATGATAACGTACATGAAAATTGCCATCATAATATAAGCTGCAATTGTGATAACCATCATATCTTCCTTTCTTTATTAAAAAAATTTGTTTTTTTAGTTGGAGAACCGTTCAGTCGCTAAAACCTGAATGGGAGCTCCACGAACTCATTGGGTAGAATGAATTCGTTTACTTATAGCGATATCTTAAACAATATTTAATAAAAAAAGATAGTGTTTTCATAGCGAAAAACAATAAAAGAACAGTTTGATGTGACAAATTGAGCATAAGATTTATATCCTATTTATAATAAAACACCAAAAGAACAGGGGAAAAACCTGTTTCTAGTTTAGGTATGACGCCGTTTTCTGTATAATAATTGCATGTAGATTATGTTGGGAAGGGAGTGAAGGAATGGGAATTCTCCAACGATTATTTGGCAAGAAGAACTCTGAAGCAACGGAACACGCATCGACGAAGTCTGCACAAACAGAATCTGAATGGGAAAAATTAGAAGCTTTTGTACCGGTAGAAGCAGAAGAAGCTAAGCACGTCTCCATCATTGCAGCGGCGATTGCGGCATCAGATTATCCTGAAAGCCAATTTGTGGTCAAACGCGTCCTTAAACGCAACCCAGAAACCAAGATTATCTCGGTTATTGCCTCAGCGATTGCTGCAGGTGAATCAAACGACAGTCAATGGGCTGTTAAAGAAATCTACCAAAAACGCAAATCATAATATATTTTAGGAGGAATGTTACGATATGTTACGTAAATTCAAAATTAAAGTAGACGGTCAAGAGTACCAAGTAGAAATGGAAGAAATCGGAGCAGTTGCGGCACCCGCTCCTGTAGCACCAGTTGCAGCTCCAGCGGCACCTGCAGCACCAGCAGTAGAAGCTGCTCCAGCTCCAGCAGCTCCTGTAGCATCAACACCAGCCGGCGCAGACGCAATGCCATCTCCAATGCCAGGGAACATCTTACGTATTTTAGTAAACGTAGGAGACACTGTTAGCGAAAACCAACCATTAATGATTTTAGAAGCAATGAAAATGGAAAACGAAATCGTTGCAGCTAAAGCAGGGGTTGTAGCAGGAATTCACGTTAAAGAAGGTCAAGTGGTAAACCCAGGAGACGCTTTAATTACAATTAACTAATTTTAATAACTTTCAAGGAGTGAAACAGTGGAAACATTAGTTCAAAATATAATGTCTATTACTGGCGGCCAAATCTTCATGATGCTTGTCGGTGCCCTATTAATGTACTTAGGGATTAAAAAAGAGTACGAACCAACATTATTAGTACCAATGGGATTAGGTACAATCCTAGTAAACTTCCCTGGGACTGGGGTTCTAGACCAAATCGTAGGTGGACAACAACAACACGGGGTCCTACAAATCTTATTCGAAATCGGTATCGAAACTGAATTATTCCCATTATTAATCTTCATCGGTATCGGTGCGATGATCGACTTCGGTCCATTATTACAAAACCCATTCATGTTATTATTCGGTGCGGCAGCTCAATTCGGTATTTTCTTCGTAGTCGTTGTAGCTGTATTATTCGGATTTGACATTCGTGAAGCAGCTTCAATCGGTATCATCGGTGCGGCAGACGGTCCTACATCAATCTTCGTTGCGAACCAATTAGCCCCTCAATTACTTGGTGCGATTACGGTTGCGGCCTACTCATACATGGCTCTTGTTCCGATTATCCAACCAATCGCTATCAAGATGGTTACAACAAAAGCAGAACGTCGTATTCGTATGACATACCACGCTTCTGGCGTATCTAAATTAACTAAAATCTTGTTCCCAATCATTATCACAATTGTGGCAGGTTTCATTGCTCCAATTTCATTACCACTTGTTGGTTTCTTAATGTTTGGTAACTTATTACGTGAATGTGGCGTTTTAGATAACTTATCTCAAGCGGCTCAAAACGAATTAGTAAACATTGTTTCTATTCTATTAGGGATTACAATCTCAGTTAAAATGCAAGCTGATTTATTCTTAAATGTTCAAACATTAATGATCATCTTGTTCGGTTTAGTAGCCTTCATCATGGACTCAATCGGTGGTGTGGTATTTGCTAAAATCTTGAACTTGTTCCGTAGAAATAAAATCAACCCAATGATCGGAGCTGCAGGTATCTCTGCATTCCCAATGTCAAGTCGTGTTATCCAAAAATGGCGACAGACGAAGATCCTCAAAACTTCATCTTAATGTACGCTGTTGGAGCTAACGTTTCTGGACAAATCGCTTCTGTTATTGCTGGTGGATTATTATTATCATTCTTCATGTAATAATATAGAAGGAAAAAGGAGGAAAAACGATGAATTTCAACGCAGAACATTTAACACAAGCTTTCGAATTAATGGCTTTAGGGATGGGTGGAGTTTTCCTAGTATTAGGAATTCTATATGCCGTTTCTGCTCTTTTATTAAAAGCATTCCCGCCAAAATAAGGAGGCCGTTCCATGGAAAATTTCATTCTCAAACGGTTATGGCTCGATCGCGATAAAAAAGCACGCCAAGATTGGGAATGGTTAATGAATCAAGCTAACCTTGGCAAAACAGAGCAGGTTGATTATACAATTGCGATTTACCATACTTCTGGTGAACCTGCAGCAACCGGTTCCCTAGACCGCAACATTTTAAAATGTTTAGTGGTTTGTAAAAAGTATCAATCAGAAAATCTGTTGACGCATCTCGTGATGGCGCTCTTAGATGAATTAAGAGAACGTTCTTATACCAATAGTTTTGTCTACACGAAACCAAAGAACATTGTCTTCTTTAAATCTTTGGGGTATCGCGTGGTTGCCGAAACAGAAAACCTTGCCTTTTTAGAACAAGGCATCCCATCTTTTAGTGATTACTTAAAATTACTAAAAGAACATTTCGTAGAAGGAAGTAGCAATAGTGCAATTGTCATGAATGCGAATCCTTTTTACACTGGGACATCAATACTTGGTAGAAACGGTCGCGAGTCAGTCGAGTCACCTCTACGTGTTCGTTGTTTCTGAGGATCGTTCGTTCTTTCATACGAACGACCGAATGGAAATGGTGAAACGAGGCGTGAGTCACTTGCCAAACGTAACGGTGCTCCCAACGAGAGACTACATGGTCTCAAGTGCGACTTTCCCATCGTACTTCTTGAAAGAGAAGGCGGATTTAGAAGTGGCAAAAGTGCAAGCAACATTGGATGCAACACTCTTCTTAGAAAACATTGTTCCAACGTTACAATTGACCAAACGTTATGTTGGTCAAGAACCACTTTCCCCAGTAACCTCCGTTTATAATGACGCGCTAAGAGCTGCTTTTGGGAGCGGCTTAGATCTAGTAATTATAGACAGACTTTCTGCTAGGGACGAAGTGGTGAGTGCGACGCGGGTGCGCGCTGCCATTCAAGACAAAAACGTAGACGAGTTGAAACTACTCGTTCCAGCAACTACGTATCATTATTTAGAAGAAAAACATTTCATTGGTTAAAATCCAAAAGAAAAGGTGGAAACAATAATGGAAATTAAAAAAAGTGCAGTAGTCGGCACTTTGGAATCAAGTGACATCATGATCACTTTAAATCCAAGTACCGCTGGTCGAATCGACATTCAATTAGAAAGTAGTGTCGAAAAACAATTCGGAAATCAAATCCGTCGTGTGATCGAAGAAACTTTAAAAGAATTAGGGGTTACTTCAGCAGAAGTCATCGCAGTTGATAAAGGTGCTTTAGATTGCACAATTCAAGCTCGTACAGTGACAGTTGTTCACCGTGCAGCAGAAGTTGAAAACTACGACTGGAAGGAGATCGACTCATGGAACGCTTAAGAAGAACAATGATGTTCGTACCTGGTTCAAACGCAGCAATGTTGCGTGACGCTCCACTTTACGGCGCAGACTCAATTATGTTTGACTTGGAAGATGCTGTTTCTTTAAAAGAAAAAGACTCAGCTCGTGTATTAGTACATTTCGCTTTAAAAACTTTTGACTACAGCAATGTAGAAACAGTTGTACGTATCAACGGTTTAGATACAACAGGTGCTTTAGATATTGAAGCAGTTGTATTAGCTGGTGTTAACGTTGTTCGTTTACCAAAAACTGAAACAGCTCAAGATATCGTAGACGTGGATGAAATCATCACTCGCGTTGAACGTGAAAAACAACATCCCAGTAGGTCGCACTAAAATGATGGGCTCGCGATTGAATCTGCTGAAGGTGTGTTAAACGCTCGCGAAATCGCTAAAAGCAAGTGACCGTTTAATCGGTATCGCTTTAGGTGCTGAAGACTACGTAACAAACATGAAAACTCGTCGTTACCCTGATGGACAAGAGTTATTCTTCGCTCGTAGTATGATTTTACACGCGGCTCGTGCTGCTGGAATCGCTGCAATCGATACTGTTTACTCTAACGTAGACAACATGGATGGATTCCGTGAAGAAGTAGAACGCATCAAACAATTAGGGTTTCGATGGAAAAATCTGTTATTAATCCTCGTCAAATTCCTGTGGTTAATAAAGTTTATGCACCAACAGAAAAAAAGAAATTCAAAAACGCTAAAGAAGTTATTTGGGGAATTCGTGAAGCTGAAGCTAAAGGTTCAGGTGTTATCTCAGTTAACGGTAAAATGGTCGATAAACCAATCGTGGAACGTGCTGAGCGCGTAATCGCATTGGCAAAAGCGGCTGGATTGATTAGCGAGGAGGAAATTTAAGATGGTATTAAATAAAGCTGGACGTGAAATTCCACAAGAATATGCAGATCAATATGGGGTATACGAAGGTGAGTTAGCTCGCATTAAACCTTATGAAGCAGCTAGCCGTAAAATCAAACCTGTTGAACCTCGTCAAGAAAAATTATTAGGTAGCATTCGTGAAGCTATTGAAAAAACTGGCTTTGAAAAGATGGCATGACAATCTCATTCCACCACCACTTCCGTGAAGGAGACTATGTAATCAACATGGTTATGGATGAAATTGCAAAAATGGGGATTAAAAACCTATCAATCGCTCCATCTTCAATCGCGAACGTACACGAACCATTAATCGAACACATCAAAAACGGTGTCATTACAAACATCACTTCATCTGGTTTACGTGATAAATTAGGGGCAGCAATCTCTAGCGGTATCATGGAAAACCCAGTTGTGATTCGTTCACACGGTGGACGTGCTCGTGCGATTACTGCAGGAGACATCCACATCGACGTTGCCTTCCTTGGAGCTCCAAGTTCTGACGAGTACGGTAACATCAATGGTACAAAAGGAAAAGCAACTTGCGGTTCTTTAGGATACGCAATGATCGACGCTAAATACGCTGACCAAGTAGTTGCCATTACTGACAGCCTTGTACCTTATCCAAACACTCCAATCAGCATTCCGCAAACAGACGTGGACTACGTGGTTGTTGTAGATGAAATCGGGGATCCTAAAGGGATTGCCAAAGGGGCAACTCGTTTCACGAAGAACCCTAAAGAATTATTAATCGCAGAATACGCTTCTAAAGTAATCACTGGTTCTCCATATTACAAAGAAGGATTCTCATTCCAAACTGGTACAGGTGGAGCTTCTCTTGCTGCAACTCGTTTCATCCGTGAAGCAATGATTAAAGACGGCATCAAAGCAAGCTTTGTACTTGGTGGTATTACAAACTCAATGTGCGAATTGTTAGAAGAAGGGCTAGTTGAGAAAGTCATCGACGTTCAAGACTTCGACCACCCATCAGCAATTTCACTTGCAAACAATGCAAACCACTATGAAATCGACGCAAGCATGTACGCAAACCCATTATCTAAAGGTTCAGTAATTAACCGTTTGGACGTTGCAATTCTTTCTGCTTTAGAAGTAGATACAGACTTCAACGTAAACGTAATGACAGGGTCTGACGGAGTTATTCGTGGAGCTTCAGGTGGTCACTGTGATACAGCCTTTGCTTCAAAAATGTCAATGGTTATCAGCCCATTAGTACGTGGACGCATCCCTACATTCGTAGAATCAGTAAATACTGTGATTACTCCAGGTACAAGTGTGGACGTGGTTGTTACTGAAATCGGTATTGCAATCAACCCTAACCGTCAAGACTTAATTGAACACTTCAAAGGGTTAGATGTACCTCAATACACAATCAAAGAATTACAAGAAAAAGCATACAGCATCGTTGGAAACCCAGAACCAATCCAATATGGTGATAAAGTGGTTGCGGTAATCGAATACCGTGATGGAAGCATCATCGACGTTGTTCGCAATGTTTAATTCCTTGTTTGACGGAGCACCTGTGGATATCATGCAAATGCTTGATGCCAGAGAAAGACGTGCTCATACCCAACAACAATTACTAGAACAATTTAACCCGTGTGTATTGGTGTCTATTACACTCAATATTCCAGGTCCTGTAAAAAATTCAGAGGCGATTACAACCGTCTTCGCCTCTGTCATTTCTGAATTAGATGAGGCTTTACAGTCTTTGAGAAGCTTCACCAAGAAGACTTCTCGCCTCAGACAGGGATGGAATTTTACCGAGTCCTTCGCGCAGACGCACTTCATGTCAAGCGTGCTTGTACGGAGTTTGAAGAAGGACACCCACTCGGACGATTACTCGATATCGATGTTGTTGAAATGGCTGGAGATACACCAACTCCAATTTCCAGAACAGCCCTTGGAATGACTCCAAGACGTTGTTTTATTTGCAATGAGGACGCAAAAGTGTGCGCCCGTTCTAGAAAGCACACAGTTCCTGAGATGCAAGAGCATATTGCTCGCATCGTTGCAAAAGATACACATCTATCGAAAGACCTTAAGAAAGGAAGATATTATGAGCAAAATTATCCGTTTAACTGAAACGGTTTTGCGTGACGGACAACAAAGTCAAATCGCGACTCGTATGTCAACTGAAGATATGTTACCAATCTTGGAAACATTAGACCAAGCTGGCTTCCATGCGTTAGAAGTATGGGGAGGAGCAACTTTTGACTCTTGTATTCGTTTCTTGAATGAAGACCCATGGGAACGTCTACGTCAAATTCGCGCAGCAGTTAAAGATACAAAATTGCAAATGTTATTACGTGGACAAAACCTATTAGGATACCGTAACTATGCTGATGATGTGGTACGTTTATTCGTAGAAAAATCTGTACAAAACGGAATCGACATTATTCGTGTATTCGATGCTTTAAACGATGTTCGTAACATGAAGACATCAATCGAAGCAACAAAATTAGCAGGCGGACACTGCCAAACAGCAATCTCTTACACAACAAGTCCAGTTCACACTGTGGACTATTATGTTGATTTAGTAGGACGCATGGCGGAATTCGGTGCAGACTCAATCTGTATTAAAGACATGGCTGGGGTATTAACACCTCAAACAGGTTACGAATTAGTAAGCCGTATTAAAGAAAAAACTGATCTTCCTTTAGAAGTTCACACTCACGCTACAAGTGGTATTTCTGAAATGACTTACTTAAAAGTAGCTGAAGCAGGTGCAGACATCATCGACACTTGCTTATCATCATTCTCTGGTGGTACAAGCCAACCTGCAACTGAATCTATGGTGTTATCTTTAGAAGAATTAGGATTTAATACTGGCGTGGACATGAAGAAAGTAGAAGAAGCAACAGCTCACTTCAACGGCATTCGTGATAAATTCCGTGCAGAAGGAATCTTAAACCCTAAAGTAAAAGATACAGAACCAAAAACATTAATTTACCAAGTACCTGGTGGAATGTTATCAAACCTATTAAGTCAATTAACAGAACAAGGCTTAGCTGACAAATACGACGAAGTATTAGCAGAAGTGCCAAAAGTACGTGCGGACTTAGGGTACCCACCACTTGTAACGCCATTATCACAAATGGTTGGGACACAAGCGGTAATGAACGTGATTTCAGGCGAACGTTTCAAACTCGTTCCAAAAGAAATCAAAGACTATGTTTTAGGATTATATGGACAAGCTCCAGCAGAAATTAATCCTGAAGTAAAAGCGAAAATTATTGGAGATGCAGAAGTTGTGACAGTTCGTCCAGCTGACTTAATCGAAGATCAATTACCAGAAATCCGTGAAGAGATTAAAGAGTACGCTAAATCTGATGAAGATGTATTAATGTACGCACTCTTCCCGCAACAAGCAAAAGACTTCTTAGGACGTCGTGAAGATCCATTCTACGATGTACCATTACAAACAGTAGAAGTTACTTTAGACTTAAAATAGTTTTACTAGAAAGCTGAAAAGCTAGGCCCCGCAGCCCGGCTTTTCAGCTTTTTGTGTGCTTTAAACTGTGTTATAATGAATAGAATAGACAAATGTAAAGGAAGTGAAGGAATGGGACGTTTTAGAGAAGATATGGATACTTATAAGAGAAATGATCCAGCGGCAAGAAGCAGCTTGGAAATCGTCTTGACGTACCCAGGATATCACGCAACGGTCTTACACCGGGTGGCGCATTGGTTCCATACGAAGGCGAAAATGAGACTCCTTGCACGGATGGTCGCTGGATTTAGCAGATTCCTAACGGGCATCGAGATTCATCCAGGCGCAACGATCGGAAGACGATTCTTTATCGACCATGGCATGGGAATCGTTATCGGTGAGACCACTATTATTGGAGATGACGTGAGAATGTTCCATGCGGTGACCTTAGGCGGAACCGGGAAAGATACAGGCAAGCGTCATCCAACCATCGAAAACGGCGTGCTTTTATCAGCGCATTCGCAAGTCATTGGACCTGTAACGGTTGGAGAATATGCCAAGATTGGAGCAGCGGCAGTTGTGTTAGACGACATTCCTGCACACACCACAGCGGTTGGACTGCCGGCACGAGTGGTCCGCGTCCATACACCAGAAGAAATTGAAAGAGATACGACTATCGGAGGAAACTTATGATTCAAATCTACAATACCTTAACAAGACAAAAAGAAGCATTTAAACCGATTAAAGAAGGAAAAGTGAGCATGTATGTGTGCGGGCCAACGGTTTATAACTATATTCATATCGGAAATGCACGTAGTACGGTTTCCTTTGATACGATTCGTCGTTACTTTGAATACCGCGGTTATGACGTGAATTTCGTTTCGAACTTTACAGATGTGGATGATAAAATTATTCGCGTGGCCAACGAAACAGGCATGACGGCTGAAGAAGTCTCAAAGAAATATATCGAAGCGTTCTTTGAAGATACAAACGCCCTAAACGTGAAGAAGGCAACACTAAATCCAACGGTAATGAACACAATGGATGACATTATTGCCTTTGTAGCAGATTTAATCGAAAAAGGCATGGCGTATGAATCAGAAGGCGATGTGTATTTCATCACTGAGAAATTCGAAGGATACGGAAAACTCAGCGACCAACGTATCGAAGACTTACAAATGGGTGCAAGTAATCGTACAGCCTCAGAAGATGATGCGAAGAAACGCAATCCGTTAGACTTTGCATTGTGGAAGAGCGCAAAACCAAATGAAATTAGCTGGAACTCTCCATGGGGCAAGGGACGCCCAGGATGGCATATTGAATGCTCGGTAATGGCGACAAAACACTTAGGAGATACGATTGATATTCACGGTGGTGGACAAGACTTAGCGTTCCCTCACCACGAAATGAAATCGCGCAAAGTGAGTCAAAAACTGGCAAGAAATTTGCGAACTACTGGATGCATAATGCGTTTGTGACGATGGGCGAAGAGAAAATGAGTAAATCTCTTGGAAACTTCGTGCTTGTTCATGACTTAATCCAACAACTCGACCCACAAGTACTTCGTTTCTTCTTAGCAAGTGCGCACTATCGTCGTCCATTAAAATTTAGTGAAGCGGCTCTTCAAGAAGCTGCCGTGAACCTTGAAAAAGTACAAACGACCTTCAAGAATGCACGCTACCGCTTAGAAACAGCCGTGGATGCATTGCCAGAAGATGCAGAACGCTTAGCAAAATTCGAAGCAATTGAAGCGGAATTCCAAAAAGAAATGGATGATGACTTTAATGCGGCAAACGGTATGACGGTGTTATATCAATGGTTGAAAGAATGGAATGTGTATTTAGAACAAGAAGTCGTTTCAAAAGCAGTACTCGAAGCGCTCCTTGAAAAAGCAACTGTTCTATTTGGAATCTTCGGTATCGTTGAAAAACAAGAAGCACTGCTCGACGATGATATTCAAGCATTAATCGATGAACGTCTTGAAGCGCGTAAAGCGAAAAACTTTGCTCGCAGTGACGAGATTCGTGATTTACTAAAAGAACAAGGGATTGTATTAGAAGACACTCCACAAGGAACAAGATGGAGAAGAGAAGCATGACAGAAAAAAACTGGAAGCTGCTAAACGGTTTGGCCTTGGCTTACATGGGTGACGGGATTTATGAAGTGTATGTCAGAAATCACGTGATGCAAAAAGGACTTACAAAGCCAAATCAATTACATGCGACCGCAACAAAATTTGTTTCGGCAAAGGCACAAGCGCGCTTGATGCAACAAATGCTGGAACAAGAAAACTTCTTAACGGAAGAAGAATTAGAAATATACAAACGAGGACGCAATAGTAAGAGTCATACGGTTGCCAAAAATGCAGATGTAGGGACTTACCGTATTGCGACTGGTTTTGAAGCATTAATGGGGTACTTATATTTATCAGGCCAACAAGCCCGACTAGAAGAACTCATTAATTGGTGCTTACAACAAGTGGAAGGTGAACAGTAACATGGCACGAAATGAATATGCACCAAAGAAAAAATCAAGAAACGGAAATCGTCCAGACCGTGGGCGTCCTGAACGTAGTGAAAAGAGACAACGTCCTGCTCGTGAACACGTGGAACGCGTAGAAACTCAAGAAGTAGTAGACTTCGTGTTTGGTCGCCATGCAGTGGTAGAAGCCTTGCAAACGCCGGACCGCGTGAACCGTGTCTTTATTCAAGAAGGAACTTCTGGACGAGATGCTGCAAAAGTCATTGAACTCGCACGTGAAAAGGGTATTCAAGTTCAAACCGTTCCAAAGACGAAGATTGAAGATCTTGTCGGCAATGCCGTTCACCAAGGACTCGTGGCTTCGATTGCAGCCTACGAATATGCCGACTTAGAAGACGTCTTTAAGAAGGCCGAAGAAAAAGGCGAAGATCCATTTATCGTGATTTTAGACGGAGTGGAAGATCCGCATAATTTAGGAAGTATTTTACGTACGGCAGACGCAACAGGCGTTCATGGGATTATTATTCCAAAACGCAGATCGGCTTCATTGACAGCGACTGTTGCCAAAGCCTCAACGGGTGCCATCGAGCATGTGCCGGTTGTTCGCGTGACGAATTTAACGCAGACGATTGAACAATTGAAGGCGCGTGGCATTTGGGTGTTTGGGACCGACATGAATGGAACGGACTACCGCAAATGGAATACAAGTGGCCCTCTTGCGATTGTGATGGGGAATGAAGGAAAAGGCGTCTCTCGTATCGTGAAGGAAAGCGTGGACGAAATGGTGACGATTCCGATGGTGGGACATGTCCAAAGTCTGAACGCGAGCGTGGCGAGTGCCTTAATGATGTACGAAGTCTTCCGTAACCGTTCGTTATAGGAAACGGGGGATGCACATTGAAAAAGCAACTCTATATTATTGATGGCTACAATATGATTGGTGCTTGGCCGGAATTGGTGGCATTAAAGAAGCAAGATGACTTAGAGAGCGCGAGGGATTTACTCATTCAACGGTGCTCGAATTTTCAGAAATTTGAAAATATCGAAGTCTGGATTGTCTTTGATGCGCAGTTCGTACCAGGAATTACCCAGTCATTTGACGAAGCCGAAGTGAAAGTGATTTTTACGGCTGAAGGGGAGACGGCGGATAGTTATATTGAGCGTACCGTATCAGAAATGAATATGCGTCTTGTTCAAGTATCTGTAGCAACCAGTGACTTGGCCGAGCAGTGGCTCATTTTCCAAAAAGGAGCCCTGCGTAAATCAGCTAGAGATTTATAAGGAATTAGAAAGTAGTAGGGATAAACAAACGGAGATGGCACGAACTTTCCATCATAAAGGAAGTACGCGTCGAAATCCCTGGAGTGACGCACAAATGGCACTATTGAATCATTTGCGCTTTAGCTTAGGAGGCAGTGTAAAAAAGAAAAAATAGTGAATTAGCGCATTTCAAATACGCAACTTCACACTTTCTTCATAAATTGTCGTGTGTGATTTCATATTAATAGTGTACAATCTGTGAAGAAAAACTTATAATAATTATAATTTAGCTATAAAAAAGGAGTGTATGTCATGCATATCTTAATGATTGAAGATACAGAAGCAGTTTGCGAAATGATGGAGATGTTTTTTGAAAACGAAGGTTGGAAGGCAAGCTTCTATCACGATGGTAAAGAAGGTCTTGATGCGTTCTTAGAAAACCAAAATAAATGGGGCGTTGTCATCTTAGATGTGAACTTACCAAGTATGGACGGAATGCAAATTTGCCGTCAAATCCGCCAAGTGAATCAAAACGTTCCAATCGTAATGCTTACAGCACGCGATTCAGAAAGTGACCAAGTCATCGGGCTTGAAATTGGTGCGGATGACTACGTTGCAAAACCATTCAGTGCCGTAACAATCATGGCTCGTATTAAAGCATTATTACGTCGTACACAACGCGCTACTGTTGCAGACAACACATTTGCTTCAGAATTCGATGTTGAAACAGATCACGTGAAAATCAATACGAAAACACACGAAGCATTTATCGATGGCAAACAAATCGAAAACTTAACACCAAAAGAATTTGACTTATTAATGGTAATGGCGAAACATCAACGTCAAGTATTCACTCGTGAACACTTATTAACGAAAATCTGGGAAGATCCATTCTATGGTGACGAACGTACGGTTGACGCTCACATCAAGAAACTTCGCCAAAAAATCGAAGCAGTTGGCCCACACGTAATTCATACAGTTTGGGGCGTAGGGTATAAATTTGACGATAGCGAGTTGTAATCCATGAAATACTTTTATCAGCAACTCTTCGGGTTCGTATCCGTTGTGCTGTTGACGATTGCTGCCTGTGGAATTCTTTTCTACAACGTAATGAGTAATAATGTGTATACACAGCGGTCTCAGCAATTGCAGTCGTACGCCAAAGGATTAATTGCGACTGATATGAGCGATGCGGATATTTACAAGTTGGGGACCATTTTACGCGAGGAAAATGTCAGTATAGCGATGTTTGATGAAAACAACGAGATGACCTATCCTTCTAGAAGTTTAGATACAAACTCTGCACTGACAGAGGATGAATTAAACCACTTAAAAAATGGTGCTGCGATCAACTTGAAAGAAGTTCAAATGAACTTTACCGGAGAAGCCGTAGATAACTTAATCACGGTATACTATCCCATTATTAAAAATGGACAGTATAAAGGATACGTGGCTTTAGCCAGTCCGATGAGTCGTATTCAAACCGAAGTACGCGAACTTCGTAATTCGATGTTTATTGCGTTTGGCGCTGCGATTATCATTGGAATTATGATGAGTTTTGTTTTTGCAAACTATCAAACACGTCGAATCAACAAGTTGCGTAGGCGACGCATAAGATTTCGGAAGGGGACTTTGATGTTAAACTTCCTGTCGAAAGTCGAGACGAGTTTGACGACTTAATGAAAGACTTTAACAACATGGCGCGTTCGCTGCGTGAGTCTGAAAAAGAGGTTGAGCGACAAGAAAATGTCCGCCGCCAATTTATGATGGACGTGGCGCACGAAATGCGTACACCATTGACAACCATGAATGGATTGCTCGATGGCTTGAAATACAATATGGTGCCAGAGTCTCGTCGTGGCCGTTCGCTGGAACTGATTTCTAGTGAAACACAACGATTGATTCGCCTCGTTAACGAAAACCTCGACTACGAGAAGATTCGTTCGAACCAAATTGTATTAGTACAACATCGTTTTGCAGGAATTGGAGCCATCCAAACCGTTGTAGAACAAATTCGTGAATTAGCGAAAGTAAAAAATAATACATTGCGCTATGAATGCGATAAAGACTTCAGCGTCTATGCCGACTATGACCGATTTGTCCAAATCTTGGTAAACATCACGAAGAATGCCAACCAATTTACGGATAATGGAGAAATCCTAGTGAAGGCATGGAACGAAGGTAAAAAAGCGATTGTTGAGATTTCTGATACGGGTATCGGAATTGACGAGAGCGAAATTAAAGAAATCTGGGAACGTTTCTACAAAGCAGACGTTTCAAGAAAGAGCACGAAGTACGGAGAAAGCGGCCTTGGCCTTGCGATTGTGAAGTCGCTTGTGGATAGTCACCGCGGTAAAATCTCTGTGAAGAGTGAAGTCGGCAAGGGTACAACGTTTAGAGTCGTATTCCCTGGCGAAAGTGAATTGTAATTTAAGGAGAACGAACAAGGAGGAAGAACATGTATTTACTTGGCCCATTCTATCAATGGCTAGTCCGATTATTTGATGGGCGAGTGAATCACCTTCCACTTGTTCGTTTGTTTATTTTCAGTGTAGACCACGCAATCATCCTGTTTCTCGGATGGCTGATCGTTTGGTCTATTTATTTATTCTCACGGAAAAAGGCGAAATCGTCTGGAAGTGGGAGGTCTACCGAAATTTATTTATCTTCTATATTATATTGCTCGCGCAGCTCACGATTTTCAGAAGCACGAACGAGACGTTTACGCTACAGATTGTCTCGCATCCGCTCTCGGATATTATGTGGGTGCCGTTTGTCGATAGTATTAAATTATTTATGCAAGGTTCGGTCTTTGCAGCGTATTATAATGTAGTAGGAAATATCGTGTGGTTTATGCCACTTGGATTTTTCTGCGGGTTGCTCTATGGAAAAGAAAAAGGACACTCTCGTTCAATCTGGTACGGGTTCTGGACCTCTTTTGCCATCGAGTTCTTTCAATTTATCTTTTACACAGGCGTCAGCCATATCGACGACATTCTCTGTAATGTTCTAGGAAGTTGGCTTGGATTCCTACTGTATCGTGCCATTATGAAATGGAGGGGAAAATAATCTATGGGAACAATCATCGTGAAACAAAAAGCAGCGGGATTGATTAAAAAAGGAAGTCCACTGATTAGTCAGATGGACCTAGCACAAGAACTTCGCGCAGATGAAGGCGAAGTGGTAAAAGTTGTTGACCAACAACGTCGCTTCTTAGGGATGGCCTATGTTGGGTTCCAAAATAAGGGAGTTGCGTGGGTGTATAGCCGCGAGGAAGACGAAGCGTTGGATGATGCGTTCTTTAGCGGCATCTTTAAGACAGCGTTCGAGAATCGACGTGCGCTACTACATTCGGAAGATACGACGACATTCCGTCTCTTCAATGGGGAGGGCGACGGCTTTGGAGGCGTGACGATTGACTGGTATGACGGATTTATCGTTGTCTCTTGGTATAGCGAGGGCGTCTATCATTACCGCGACCTAATTTTGACGCAGGCACTTGCGTCGTTTGAAGGTGTCAAAGGAGTCTATGAAAAAATTCGTTTCAAGAATGAAGCGGACTTGCCAGAAAGCCAGTTTGTCGGCGGGGCAGAAGCACCAGAACCATTAATCGTACTAGAGAATGGTGTTAAATACGCGACCTATATGAATGAAGGTTTGATGACCGGGATCTTCCTAGACCAACGCGAGGTGCGCGAAACGATTCGCCAGCGTTACAGTGCAGGTCGCACGGTGTTGAATACCTTCAGTTATACAGGTGCCTTTTCTGTAGCTGCAGCGATGGGTGGCGCGACAAAAACAACCAGCGTGGACGTTGCAAACCGCAGTCTTGAAAAGACGAAAGAGCAGTTTGCAGTCAACGGGATTGACCCAGAAACGCAACAAATCTATGTGATGGACGTGTTTGATTATTTCAAATACGCCGTGAAGAAACAGTTGAAGTTTGATACGGTTGTGGTAGATCCGCCAAGTTTTGCCCGTACGAAGAAGAGAACTTTCTCTGTGGCCAAAGACTACGGCAAACTAGTATCCCAAATCACTCCATTAGTCGCACCAAAAGGAACGCTAGTATTATCTACGAATGCAGCGAATGTGAGCGAATCTCAATTCCAACAAATGATTGAGAAAGGAATCCGCGAAGCAGAAGGCAATCGCAAGTTCCGCATTGTCTTGAAAAAAGGTTTGCCAAGCGATTTTGCAGTCCCAGTAGCCACACCGCTAAGCGATTATCTCAAAGTTTTCTTTATTGAATTTAACAACTAGCACAGCTGCCCAAAATTCACTTATAAGTGAATTTTGGGCAGCTTTCGTAAGCACCTCAAACTCCCTGCACAAACCCCGTCCTTATGCCATTTTCGCAGCACGGGAGGCCGTTAGAGGTACCGACATGTCATTTTCACGTTTTGGCACAAATCCCATTGCAACGCGATTTATAGCAGTTCACTTTTTTGCAAAAAATCCCATTTTCTTACAAACCACGAAAAACTTGCGGATTTTATGACCACAGCATTGGGGAAGTGCAACCAATGTGAATTACTGACTCTAGGGTGAAACCCGTAGAGTCAGTTTGAAGCTTGGTAGGAATTGAGACGACAGGCTCAATCCGGTGCCCCTATGCAGTGGTTATAAAACAATCCGCAAGGATTGGAAGTGGTTTGTAAGACCAACGCAAGTTTTTTCCACAAAAATAGTAGACTATAAATATTGCATTGCAAATTAAGTTTTGATATAATACCAAAGTGCATGAAAATGCACATGTCGGAACACCGTGGGAGGAGAAATCTTCATCTCCATTAAACCACGCACGAAACAATCAAGGAGGTAATGTCTCGTGGCTAAAAAGTTGTAAAACTAGTTAAATTACAAATTCCTGCAGGTAAAGCAACTCCAGCTCCACCAGTAGGTCCAGCTTTAGGTCAAGCACAAGTGAACATCATGGGATTCTGTAAAGAATTCAATGCTCGTACAGCTGACCAAGCAGGTTTAATCATTCCGGTTGTGATTTCAGTTTATGAAGACCGTTCATTCGACTTCATCTGTAAAACACCACCAGCAGCAGTATTATTAAAGAAAGCTGCTAAAGTAGAAAAAAAGGTTCAGGCGAACCAAACAAGAAAAAAAGTTGCTACTGTAACTCGTGATCAAGTTAGAGAAATTGCTGAATTAAAAAGCACCTGACTTAAATGCAGCAGATGTAGAAGCTGCTATGCGCATGGTCGAAGGTACAGCCCGTTCAATGGGATTTGTAGTAGAAGGCTAAAAACAAATGCAGCTTCCAAAAGTCCCTAGCACGAGTGTTTCACTCATGGACTTTGTGGGAGGTAAAACCGTTAAAACCACACAATAGGAGGAAATTATACAATGGCAAAGAAAAGCAAAAAATATTTAGAAGCCGCTAAAAAAATCGATTCTTCTAAAGCTTACTCAGTTGAAGAAGCTATCGCATTAGCAAAAGAAACAGATTTCGCTAAATTTGATGCATCTGTAGAAGTTGCATACCGTTTAGGTTTAGATCCAAAGAAAGCTGACCAACAATTACGTGGAGCAGTTGTGCTTCCAAACGGAACAGGTAAAACTCAACGCGTATTAGTATTCGCAAAAGGTGAAAAAGCTAAAGAAGCTGAAGCAGCTGGTGCGGACTACGTTGGTGACAGCGAATTAGCTCAAAAAATCCAAGGCGGATGGTTTGAGTTCGACGTTATCGTTGCAACACCTGACATGATGGGTGAAGTTGGTCGTTTAGGTCGTGTATTAGGGACCCAAAGGCTTAATGCCAAACCCTAAAAACAGGTACTGTTACAATGGACGTAACTAAAGCTGTTGAAGAAATCAAAGCTGGTAAAGTTACTTACCGTGTTGACAAAGCTGGTAACATCCACGTTCCAATCGGTAAAGTTTCATTCTCAGATGAAAAATTAGTAGAAAACTTCAAAACAATTCACGAAACATTATTACGTATCAAACCTGCTACAGTTAAAGGTCAATACGTACGTAACGTTGCTGTGACAACTACTTTCGGCCCTGGGGTTAAAGTAGACGTAGCTTCTCTATAATTTAAAATGAAATGATAAAAAAAGCCAAGCCTCGTGCTTGGCTTTTTTTGTTTTCTAAAATAAATAGATTAGTTGAGGAAGATATATTACAATCTAAGAAAAATACATCGAGAGTTGTATTATTAAATTTAAGATGAAAAGGGAATTTGAAATATGGGTAAACTGTTAAAAAGAACGTGTATTGGAATCGTTAGTGTTTTGGCTGTAATAGGATTAATAATAGGAGGATATCAATTAAAGCAACAAGCGGAATATAATGAAATGGTACGAATTGTTAAGAGTGAAGAGGTGAAAGCCATCATCGAAGAGGATTTAAATGATATTCACGAAGGTGCTCTTAAGGAAGGCAATAGTATTTATTCATATCAAATTGACGAAGAGTCGATTAGACATAATCCAATGGGAGGAATTATGTTTCGTATTTTTTTGAACTCTGATGAAAAGTTAGTAGTTTATTATACGTTACAGAAGGATAGTCGTACGGGTAAAATTGAGTATTCAGGTGGTGGGTATACGCAGGAAGTTGGAAGATTAATTGGAGAAGGGAATTAATGTTATCGGAATATAGTTGATACTCACTATTTTCCATTGATTTTTCCTCTGATTTGATCGAACACTTCAGAATGCGTGTAACGGGTCTCGTCAGTTTCGGCAATTCTGTCAGCAACGTCGAGTTCTCTCTCAACCGATTCCATCAGGGTAGTATACTGTTCTACACTGAGGACGACCATTGAGCCGTGACCGTTTTTAGTTAGAAATACCGGAACATTTTTGTTTAAGACAATCTCTTCAATTTCAGGAAACTTATTACGTAAATCGGATACGGGTCTAATATGAATCATAATACATGCTCCTTTCTTATCAATATTTTATCATAAAAATAGCAAAAAAGATAAAATGTAAACTTTTGAGATAGAATTGAGTTCTTTCTTGACAGAAGAAAGTCAATCATGTAAACTAATAAAAGTTGAATGCGACCGAAGACAGTAGGGGGCACTAGCCTTAATATCCTACCGAGGGAGAACAAGTTGATCTTATTTCTCTATGTCTTTGTGGGTATAGAGTTTTTTTATGCCCTACCTAAATTTCAGGAGGTGAAAAACGAAGATGAGTGAAGCAATCATTGCTAAAAAAGCGCAACTAGTTACAGAAGTTGCTGAACAGTTCAAAAAAACGCATCATCAGTTGTTGTTGTTGACTATTTAGGAATTACTGTAGAAGAAGCAACAAATCTACGTGCAGAATTACGTAAAGCAGGAGTACAATTTGCAGTTGTTAAAAAAACAGCATTTTAACTCGTGCAGCTAAAGAAGCTGGTTTAGAAGGAATGGATGACATTTTTCAAAGGACCATCAGCTGTAGCTTTCAGTAACGATGATGTAGTAGCTCCTGCTAAAAATCTTAGCTGACTTTGCTAAAAAAAGTTGAAGCTTTAGAAATTAAAGCAGGTGTTGTTGAGGGTAAAGTTTCTTCAAAAAGAAGAAATCGAAGCTCTTGCAAAATTACCAAGCCGCGAAGGGTTACTTTCAATGCTATTATCAGTATTACAAGCACCAGTTCGCAACACTGCATTGGCAATCAAAGCCGTTGCAGATCAAAAAGATGGCGCAGCAGCTTAATAAAGCTAGCTAGCTAACTTTAAAAAAACACAAAAACAAAAAAATTATTAAAAACAACCAAAAAAATGGAGGAAATTAAAAAAATGGCATTAAACATTGAACAAATCATTGCTGACATTAAAGAAGCAACTGTATTAGAATTAAACGACTTAGTAAAAAGCTATCGAAGAAGAATTTGAGTAACAGCAGCAGCTCCTGTAGCTGTAGTAGCTGGTGGCGCTGGCGAAGCTGCAGAAGAAAAATCTGACTTCACTGTAGAATTAACTTCTGCTGGAGACCAAAAAATTAAAGTAATCAAAGTTGTTCGTGAAGCAACTGGATTAGGATTAAAAAGAAGCTAAAGCATTAGTTGATGGCGCTCCTGGCGTATTAAAAAGAAGGCGTAGCTAAAGAAGAAGCTGAAGCATTAAAAAGCTCAATTAGAAGAAGTTGGCGCTTCAGTAACATTAAAATAATTTTTAATGACACTTTGAAAGGTCGGACTATCCAGTCCGGCCTTTTTTGTGTAGAATAAAAGAGATTTGATGCTGGAAAGGAGGGCTTTATGATGAAATTTCATGAATTTGGAGATAATCATAATCCTCATATTGTATTGATTCATGGTGGAGGGAATTCCTGGTGGAATTATTTGCGACAAGCACGTCTTCTGTCAGATAGATACCATGTGATTTTACCAGTGCTAGATGGCCATGGTGAGGAGTGTCAAAAAGAATATGTGTCCACAGAACAATCTGCACAGGAAATTCTGGAGTATATAAAAGAACAATGTGATGGTCATGTATTTGCCATTGGCGGCGTGTCTCTTGGCGGACAAATTGTCATGGAGTTACTTTCGTTAGATTCTCATATAGCTGACAAAGCTATTATTGATGGAAGCCTCTGCATTCCACAACCGAAACTAGCGAAAATGAGTATCTTGTTTGTAAAATGTTTTGGGAAGTTGATGTTCGGTAAGACTGCTTGTAAAATGCAACTAAAACTCATGAGAAAGATGTATCCTAAGATGGCTTATCCGGAAGAGTTAGAAAACTACTATTTGGAAGATATGACACGATTGCCGATGAAAACATTAGTAACGATTTATAACACCTATATGGCCAGTTATCATCTGAAACCAGCGATTTCAAATAGTTTAGCAGAGGTCCTCTATATTTATGGAGAAAAAGAAATGAAGTGCGTGAAGGAATCGGCAAAACTATTTCAGAAAATGCATCCTAATTGTACTTTATATGAAGCAAAAGGATATAATCACGGATATTTATCCACTTATTTTCCGTTGGAGTGGATGGAATTAGTAACACCATTTTTAGAAAGAAATGAGTAGCGTTAAAAGGAAAGGAGGTTTAGCAATGTCACTTACGAGCCATATTGTCCGTACGTTATTTACGATTGGGGACTTAAAACGAGACTTGGGTTGGGTTCCGCCAACCAATGTCGAAGCTGTTGAAAATGTATCTTATGGATCCTGCGACAAGTGGCATTTGCTGGATCTCTATCGTCCAAAAGATGCGGAAGGCAAATTGCCAGTGCTGCTTAATATCCACGGTGGTGCTTGGGTTTATGGGGATAAGAAGGTATACGCTCCGTATTGTATGTATTTAGCTACTCAAGGATTTGCGGTGGTGAATGCTAGCTACCGACTCGCACCAAAGCATACTTTCCCAGCTCCTTTAGAAGATGTCGGGGCTATGGTAGAGTGGGTTGTAGACCATGCAGAAGAATACGGCTTGGATGTCTCGAATCTGTTCTTTGTGGGGGATTCTGCAGGAGCGCATTTGGCGACAGCGTATACGGCTATTCAGTTGAACGAAGCTTATGCGAAAAGTTTTCCTGGAATTAAAGTAGATGAAAGATTTATTCCAAAAGGCTTGCTGTTAAACTGTGGCGTATTTGATATTGAAGTGGAATGGAAGAAACAAGGACGCGCGTTGACGCCGTTTCTTACGGATTTACTCGGAGAGAAACCGACTGTTGAAAGTGTGAAGCAGATGAGCCCTGCACAATTTATCACTTCAGACTTTCCATCGGTCCATCTAACAACGAGTAATGGAGACTTCCTACGAAAGCATTCGTACCGCTTGAAGGAAGTGCTGGAGAAGAAGAGTGTGGAAGTCGTCTTTAAGGAATATGGAGAGAAAAAGAAACCTCAAGGACATGTATTCCATTTGAATCTTAAAAAAATAAAGTAGGGCAAGAGTGCAACGCAGACCAGTTGGAGTTTGTAAAACAAATGATGAAAGAAAATAAAACTCGAAGCAGAATTTTGCTTCGAGTTTTTTTGTGTTAATTGAGATTGATTAAAACAAAACAATGAAATTATTTTTTTTAAAAAAATATGAAATAATTATTAAAAACCCTATTTCAATGACAGCGCTTTTATGATAAACTAATGTCAGAAGGAAGTGGGATGATGATAGATTTAATTAAGTTAGATACTGAAAAAAATAATCACCGAACCATAGATATCGATGCTGTATCAACGGAAGAGATCCTACGAAAAATTAATAATGAGGATAAGACGGTTGCTTCAATCGTTGAAGAGAGTATAGGGGATATCTCTATCCTAGTTGACCAGATTGTAAATCGAATGAAAGTCGGTGGACGACTGTTTTATATTGGTGCAGGAACGTCGGGAAGACTAGGAGTGTTAGATGCGGCGGAATGTCCACCAACATATGGAGTCGATAAAGGACTAGTTGTTGGAATTATGGCTGGTGGAGATAACGCTATGTTTACAGCACAGGAAGGTGCAGAAGACTCACTTGAACTTGCTGCAAAAGACTTAGCCTATTATAACCTTTCCGAAAAAGATAGTGTGATAGGTTTAGCTGCTAGTGGTAGAACTCCTTATGTATTAGGGGGTCTGCGCTATGCACGACAAGTTGGTGCGTTGACCGGAACTATTTCATGTGTGAAGAATGCCGAGATTTCAGAAGAAGCGGATTATCCAATTGAAGCAGTTACGGGTGCAGAGGCGATTATGGGATCGACTCGAATGAAAGCCGGAACAGCGCAAAAGTTAATACTAAATATGATTTCGACTAGTGTTATGGTTAAACTTGGCAAAGTTTATCAGAATTATATGGTTGATGTGAAACCAACGAACAAAAAATTGGTTGTTCGAGCCAAAAATATGATTCGAACTCTAACAGGAGTTGATGAAGAAAGAGCAGAGCAACTCTATGAAGAAAGTGGCCATAATGTAAAGAAAGCACTCGTTATGGAAATTATGAATGTGGATAGAGATACTGCGGAAGCTGCTCTTTCAAATGGAGATGGACATATTAAACGCGCCATCCAATATTTAGGAGGTGATGTTTAATGCAAGATATGGAATTGATTATTTTTGAAATTATTAGTAACGGAGGAAATGCGAAGGCTTTAGTATATGAAGCAATGGAAGAATCCGAAAAAGGTAATTTTGAAGAGGCTAGAAAATTACTTGAGGAGGCCGACACTTTTTTAAATAAAGCCCATCAAGTACAAACAGACTTAATTCAAAAAGAGGCTGCAGGTGAAAGAAACGAAGTTACTGTACTTTTTGTACATGCTCAAGATCACCTGATGACTTCAATAGAAGTAAGAACTCTAGCAGAAAATGTAATTCGAATGAACGAAAGACTTTGGAAGTTAGAGCATAAAGAGTAAGGAGAAAACGATGGCTAAATTCAGAAAATGGACTGTTAAAAATGTGGATCAAAAGAAGCAATATAAAACAGCGATGGGGACCACAGATTATGATATTCCGATGTTTGGTTATAAAAGTGTATTGCTTATTATTGCCGCAATGGTAGTGTCAATGTTTGTGATTCCAGCAATTTGCGATTTGATTCATATAGACTTTAGATGGCCTTTTGTCATTATAGGAGGCCTTATTGCGGGCTTTTCAGTTGCAATTTCTCAATACTTTGTAAACTCTAAAAAAGGAATTACAAGAGCCTTTTGGTGGGTTGGTGGAATTTGGAGTTTCGTCATCGGGATAATTTATTATTTTATCGTAATGACCGGAGTTATTTTATAGTTGAGTGGAGGTGAAAGGTATGAAAATTTTATTAGTTTGTTCAGGAGGTATGTCTAGCGCAATTGTGGCCAAGGCATTACAAGAAGCAGGTAATAAAGAGGGATTGGATATTCAAGTGGACGAATGTGGTACACAAGCTTTTGCTGAAAAAGTAAAAGAAGATTATAAAATTTCGCTTGTAGCTCCTCAAATTCGTCATCGCTACGATGTGTTAAAAGCCAGTGCGGATGAAGCAGGGGTTCCATGCTTACTCATTAAGCCGCAAGGATATACTCCGTTAGGAGGACCAAAACTACTTCAACAAATAAAAGAAGAATTAGAAATTTAATAAGGAAAGTGGGGATATTATATGTTTGATAAAATCACTGAATTTATGGATACAAAGCTGTCGACGCCGATGGCAAAATTAGCAGAACAACGTCATTTAAGAGCGATTCGTGATGGTATTATTGCAACTTTACCAATTATTGTTGTTGCATCAATGTTTTTAGTAATTGCTTTTCTTCCAAACTCAATGCCAAAAGATTGGGGAATTACTCAATTTATTCAAGCAAACCAAGCTAAAATCTTATTACCTTACCGTGTGTCAATGTACATCATGACACTCTATGCAGTGTTTGGAATCGGCTTCTCGCTAGCATCTTCTTATGATTTAGATGGTTTATCAGGTGGTATCTTAGCAGAATTAGCATACTTATTAACCATCATTCCTGCAGCAATTCCTGCTGCTTCTGCAGAAGTTAAAGCTTTGGCGGAAACAAGTGAACCTTTGAAAAATTATTTAGCATCATTACCTTCAGGGTTCGTGCTTCCTATGAGTAATCTGGGGTCCGCAGGTATGTTTATTGGAATCTTATCTGCATTTGTAGCCGTTGAAGTTTATCGTTTCACTCAAAAGAGTGGGTTCAAGATTTCAATGCCACCTCAAGTACCAGCGTCAGTTGCACGCTCTTTTGAAGCATTGACACCAACAGTAATCGTGTTATTACTTGTTTCAACAATTACAATGTTCATCGGTATTGATGTTCATAAGATTGTAGGTAGTATCGTTGCTCCATTAGTACAAGCAACAGATTCAATCTTCTCTGTTATTGTAGTAATCTTCTTATCACAATTCTTCTGGTCATTTGGTATCCACGGTTGGTCAATTGTCGGATCTCTTGCACGACCATTATGGTTAGTATTGTTAGAAGAAAATACTACAGCCTTTGCGAACGGTTCTGCAATCCCTAATATAGCAGCTGAACCGTTCTATCAATGGTTTGTAATGATTGGTGGTTCTGGGGCTACTATCGGATTAGCTATCTTACTAATCTGGCGTTCAAAATCTGCATATGGTAAATCTCTCGGTAAGACAGCATTTATTCCAGCAGTATGTAACATCAATGAACCTTTAATTTTCGGTACACCAATTGTATTAAATCCACAATTAATCATTCCGTTTATCTTAGCACCATTAGCAAATGGGGTAGTAACTTGGATTGCAATGTCTGCAGGCCTAGTAAACAAAGTGGTTGCAAGTGCGCCTTGGACACTTCCTGGACCAATTGGAGCATTCCTAGCTACAGGTAGTGACTGGAGAGCCATTGTATTAAACGTAGTATTAATTTTATTATCAATTTTAATTTACTATCCATTCTTTGCAATGTACGACAAATCATTACTAGCTCAAGAGCAAGAGCAATAAGAATGAAGTTCTAAGCCCTGTTCTAGTAACAGGGCTTTTCTGTATAAAAGAGTAAGGAGAAAATGAATGAGACGATTAGGTATATCAATTTATCCTGAAAAAAGCACTCTAGCTGAAATTAAAAGTTATCTAAAAAAAACAAGTGAGTTCGGCTTTTCTAGAATTTTTTCGTGTTTATTATCTGTGAATAAACCAGCAGAAGAAATTAAAAAAGAATTTACTGAAATTAATGAATATGCACACTCGCTTGGCTTTGAAGTTATTGTAGACGTTTCGCCTCGAGTGTTTGGGGAACTGAATATTTCGTATAAAGATTTATCTTTCTTTAAAGAAATTGGAGCGGATGGAATCCGTCTAGATGCAGGTTTTTCAGGGTTAGAAGAGTCAATTATGACGTATAATCCTCAAGGGTTAATTATTGAAATCAACATGAGTAATAACGTGCATACATTAGATACGATTATGGATTACAGACCAAATAAATATAAATTGTATGGCTGCCATAATTTTTACCCACACCGCTATTCAGGTTTGAACTTAGATTTCTATAAAGAATGTACGAGACGATTTAATCAGTATGGATTAAAAACTGCAGCCTTTGTCACCTGCGCTGATAAAAATGCATTTGGGCCTTGGCCAACAACAGAGGGTTTACCAACTCTAGAACTTCATCGTGAATTGCCGTTAAATGTACAAATTAAACATCATATTGCGATGGAATTAGTGGATGATATTTTGATTTCTAACTGCTATCCAACGGACAAAGAATTACAATCACTACAAGGACTTGATTTAGATTTAGTAACTTTTGATGTTGAATTAGTGGATGGGATTCCGGAAATTGAAAAGAAAATTGTGTTAGAGGAATTCCATTTTAATAGAGGAGATCAAAATGACTACTTTATTCGTTCAACACAGAGTCGTGTGAAGTATAAAGGACATCGTTTTGAAGTGTTTAACGCTCCAGATAAGATCCGTCGAGGGGATATTATCATCGAAAGTAGTGAATACGGTCATTATGCTGGAGAATTGCAAATTGCCTTGAAGGACATGGAAAATTCAGGCAAGACAAATGTTGTCGGAAAAGTAGTGGATATTGAACACTTTATTTTAGATGAATTAAAACCATGGCAAAAATTTAAATTTAGATTAGGATAAACGCAATGGATAAAAAGCAAAGAATATTATGGGGTGGAGCTACCGCTTCTAGCCAATATGAAGGTGGTTTCACGAACTCGAAAGGGTTAGATACGCAAGATTGCCGTGCGTATTTACCACGAACTTCGAACGCAACAGAAGAAACACGATTATTAACGAAAGAAAAAATTGAAGAAGCTAAACGATTGGATAGCGGCAAGTATTATCCGTTTAGAAACGGGACAAAAGGTTTTGAACATTTGGAAGAAGATATTGAATACCTAGATGAGTTAGGGTTAGATTTATATCGTTTTTCTATTAGTTGGGCAAGACTTTTTCCAAATGGAGTAGAAGAAGTACCTTCTCCAGAAGGGGTCGCTTATTATGATCGAGTTTTTAATCTCTTAACAGAAAAGAAAATTAAAATCTTTTTGACTCTCAATCATTATGCAATGCCGATTTATTTGGTAGAGCAGTATGGTGGGTGGAAAGGAAGAGAATGCATCGAGCATTTTATGCATTTTGCTACCTTTGTTTTTGAAAGATGGGGAAACTTAGTCGAATATTGGTTGCCGTTTAACGAGATTAATGCAGGGTACTTTAGCCCATACAATGGTGTGGGTTTATTGAAAGGTGAAAATGGATTTGATTTAACGGATGTATTTCAAGCCTTACATTATCAGTTTGTCGCAAGCGCTAAAACAATAAAGTTAGCTAGAGAGATGAAACTTCCAGGACGTTTTGGTTCAATGATTGCTTGTTTCTGCTACTATCCGTTAACTAGTAGACCAGAAGATAATCTAAAACTAGTTTTTGAAGAGCAAATGAACCAATGGTACTGCATGGATATTTTGTCTAAAGGAGAATACCCATATTATGCAGAAACCTTCTTTAAAAACAAAAATATTGTTCTAAACATTACGGATGAGGACATGAAACTAATAAGAGAGAATACTTGCGACTTTGTTTCAATTTCTTTCTATACATCATCTGTAATTACTGTGGAAGAAGCAGATAAAACAGCTGGAAATTTAGTAGTTTCGACTAAAAATCCATATTTGAAAGCCAGTGAATGGGGATGGCAAATTGATCCGGTGGGATTAAGAACTTCATTACATAAAGTATACGAACGATATGGAAAGCCGGTAATCGTATCAGAAAATGGATTAGGCGCACGTGATGTACTGACTGAAATGGGGAAGTTCATGATGAGTATAGAATTGATTATATGAAGAGCTATTATGAACAAGCACAATTGGCGCTAGAAGATGGAGTTCCACTTGAAGCTTATATTGCTTGGGGAATCATTGACATTGTATCTGCTGGAAGTTGTGAAATGGATAAAAGATATGGTGTTATCTATGTAGATGCAGACAATTTAGGTAATGGAAGTTACAAGCGATATAAGAAAGATAGTTTCTATTGGTATAAAGATTTCATCCGAAATTATAAGAAAGAAGATTGATTTTATGGTAATTGTTGTATGTCCTTTAATGCATGACAAAATTATTTCTATTGTAGAAGGAATACCGAGTACTGATTATCACTTTAAGAAGAAGGAGGGAATAAATTTATATTTTGAAGTAGCGCCTTCGTCCGATGAAGAAGCTGCACAGGTAATCAAAAGTACTCTAAAAGCAAATTCTATTAGTAAAGCATTAATGTTCAAAGTGTTAACAAAAGAATATATATAGGGAGATGACTTCAAATGGATAAGTTAACAAGCTTTGTAGAAGAAAAAATTGCACCACCGCTAATTAGATTTTCACAAATTCGATATGTACAAGTAATGCAACGTATGGGATTAGGAATTATGAGTTTATTGATTATTGGATCGCTGTTCCTAATTCTTGCTTCATTCCCGTATCAACCTTATTTAGAGTTTTTAGGAGATTTTAGAAAAACACTCGCCGCTGGAGCTGGAATCGGTACTGCATTTATTGGGATTTTTACCGTCATGACAGTTTCTTATGGTTTAGCAGAGTGGTATAACGAAAATAAAGGAATGAAGATGGATGTTATTCAACCTGTAGTTTTATCTACAGCGTGCTATCTATTGTTAAATCCTGCTAAAACTGTAAATGTAGTAGTGGAAGCTGGAGCTAACCCAGCTAAATTCACAGGTGTACCAACTCAATATTTAGGAGCACTTGGGGTATTTACAGCTATTGTTGTAGGGATTATTTCTGTAGAGATTTATCGAATTATCATTCAAAAGAATATTGTTATTAAATTACCTGAAAATGTTCCGCCAATGGTATCACAAGCATTTATTGCTTTGATTCCAAGTTTTGTAGTAGTTGTTTTTTGGTGGTTTGTAGGTCATGTATTTGGAGTAGAGATTCCAAAAATGATTCAAAAAATATTCGAACCATTAGTGTCTATTGGAGATACTCCTATTGCAGTTATTCTAGCCTCTCTATTAAACCGTGTACTATGGGCAGTAGGTATTCATGGAGGTAATATCGTAAGTAGTGTTGGTGGAACAATTTGGCAACAAATGGTAGCTGCAAACCAAGAAGCTTTTGCAGCTAATCAATCATTCCAAAATTTACCATATACTTTCACTTCACTATATATGGATAATTATATTTGGACAGGATTATTCCCATTAGCATTGATCATGACCTTCTCAAAATCACCTCGCTTAAAAGCGTTGGGTATTCTTGCATTACCAGCAACTTTATTCAATATCGGAGAACCTCTAATCTTTGGTATTCCGATTATGATGAACCCTGTTTTAATGATTCCATTTGTATTGAGTTATGTAATGTTAGCCGTTATTTCTGTTACTTTAACAAGCTTTGGTATTTTACCAACTCCTGTATTATCTGTTCCGTGGATTATGCCTGCACCAATTAAAACGTTCTTGGCAACAAACGCTTCGATTTGGCCGGCGGTATATGTCATTCTTGGATGGATTGTTATGGCAATCATTTTCTATCCTTTTGTAAAAACAATTGAGAAGAAGGATTTATCAGAAAAAGCAGAAAATGGTGAATTATTATATTCATAAAGATGATGCGAAGGCTGATGTAGATTTCTGCATTAGCCTTCTTTTGTAGGAGATGGTGATTGTGTTAGGAGCATCTATTTATTTTTCAACTCCATATGAAGAAAATGAAAAATACTTAAGAGAGATTAGTCAATTTGGTATCAATTATGTTTTTACCTCTATGCAAATTCCAGAAGAAAAAAATGAAAGTCAGTTAGAGTTGTTAAAGAAGTTTATTTCACTAACTAATCAGTTAGGAATGAAGCTTATGGTAGATATTTCGCCCGAGACGTTTAGGAAGTTCAATATATCTAAGGGCGACTCTATAGAATTTCTAAAGAGGTTAGAGGTTAAATGTGTTAGAGTTGATTATGGTTTTGATTATAAAGAAATTAAAGAATTTTCGGATGAGTTTGAAGTTGTGTTGAATGCAAGCACGATAGATGAGCTCTTTTATAATCAAGGATTAGAAAATGGTCTAGATTTTACGAAACTCATAGCTTGTCATAACTTTTATCCTAGAAAAGATACTGGTTTGGATAAGGATTGGGTTATTCACAAAAACAAAATATTAAAATCTTTTGGATTAAAAGTAATGATGTTCATTCCAGGAGATGCGAAAAAAAGAGGGCCAGTCTTTGAAGGGTTACCGACTGTAGAAAGTCATCGAGAACAATCTCCGCTTGTTAATTATATAGAGTGTTCTGAGAATCTATTTACAGATGAAATTCTTGTTGGAGATGTGCAGATTTCAAAAAAAGAGCTAAAGAAAATTGATGATTTTATCAAGGATCAGATTATTACGTTAGAGGTTGAAAATCTTTCGGAATCTGATTTTGTAAATAGAGTGTTATCAAATAGAAAAGATGTAGCTATGAACGTAGTACGCTGTGTAGAATCACGAACAATCTTGAGAAGACAAAATGTTGCACCGGATAACATAGCTGAAAGAGAAATAGGAACAATAACAATGGATAACGAAAAATACGGTCGTTATCAAGGAGAGGTGCAAATTGTAAAGCGCCCTCTAGAGGCTGACGAACGAGTGAATGTTATCGGTAAAGTTACAGAAGATTCTAAAGAACTATTAAAGTATATTCAAGCAGGGACGAAATTTAGGTTTGTAGGAGTTGAAGATAATGAAAACAATTATGTTGGTTTGTAATGCAGGAATGTCTACCAGTTTATTAGTTAATAAAATGAAAGCAGCAGCTGCTGAAATTGATAATGAAACTTTTGATATATTTGCTACGCCTTTAAGTGGTGTAAAAAATGAAGTAGAAGTAAAACCAGTAGATATAATTTTAGTGGGTCCTCAGGTTAGATTTAAACTTAAAGAATTAAAGGAAAAATATGAACCTGAAATTGTTGTGGAAACTATAAATGTGCAAGATTATGGTATGATGAATGGTTCCAATGTCTTGAAGGCGGCTTTGGAAAAATTATAAAAACAAAGAGAGTATACAGTATGAGTGTTTTATATAGAATTAAAAGTTCAATGGATGCATTTACGGAGACAGAACGTATTATAGCTGAGTTTATTTTTGCAAATAGACAAATCGTTTTAGATTCAAATGCTAAAGAGTTAGGGGAACTAACAAAAACATCTGCTTCAGCGTGGGTTCGTTTTTCAAAGAAAATGGGGTATAAAGGATTACCAGCATTTAAAGTGGAATTGGCGAAGGAAAAAGTTAATTTAGATGAAGGCGATATCGAAACCTTTTTAAATCCAAGTGATTCGCTGATGATGCTTCTTCAAAAAACGGAAGCATGTTAACTCAGAATATTAAAGAAACATTTGCGCTACTCGATTATCATGCGTTAGAAAAAGCGATGGAATCGATTAATGAAGCAAAAACAGTTTATTTATTAGGAGTTGGTGGAAGTAGTATTGTTTGTTTAGATTTCTATCATAAAATGACACGCATCCATCAAGAAATCGTATATGATCGTGATTTGCATACACTAATGGCGCGTATAGCGCAGCTAGAGAAAGATGATGTTGTAATTGTAATTAGTTACAGTGGCGAGACAGAATCCGTAAATTCGATTGCAAAAGTTGCGAAAAAACATGGAGCAAAAATCATTGGAGTTACAAAGTATAATTTAAAATCGACGTTATCAACATTGTCAGATATTCGATTGTTTGTTCCGGTAGAAGAAAAAGAAATTCGTTTAGGCTCTATCACTTCTCGGAATAGTTTATTAACGATTACTGATTTACTATATTATGGAATTGCAAAAAAAGATTTTCATCATACTAAGGGTTTGCTTGTTAGAACGAGACAGTTTATAAAGGAGGTTCAATAGTGCTTGCAGTAGGTTTGATGTCTGGAACATCTTTAGATGGTATTGATACAGTCCTTTGTGAAATCACTGGGTATGATGAATCTACGCGGGTAAAGCAATTGAATTTTACTACAGTAGATATTCCAGAAAGTTTAAGGACCAAAATCAGAAAGTGCTGCAGTCGAGAATTGGTTCCGGTGGATCTAATCTGTTCTTTGAATTTTGAGTTAGGGTATCTTTTTGCGGATGCAGTAAAACGTATATGTAAAGAATCTGATATTCAATTAGAAGATTTGTCGTTCATTGCGAGTCATGGACAGACTATTTTTCATATTCCAAAAGCCTACGATGATTATGTTCCAAGTACGTTACAAATCGGGGAAGCGGCAATCATTGCGAATGAATGTAAGACCGATGTTATTTCAAACTTTCGAGTGATGGATATGGCAGTAGGTGGGGAAGGTGCGCCTTTAGTACCGTATAGTGAAACTTTATTATATGGTGAGGATCATCAATCAGTAGCATTGCAAAATATTGGAGGTATTGGAAATGTGACAATTCTTCCTAAAAAAGGTGATGATAAGAAAATCATTGCATTTGATACAGGACCAGGAAATATGATGATTGATGAAGCTGTTCGAACTTTCTACGGAGAAAAATATGATAAGGATGGTTTTTATGCTCGGCAAGGAAAGATGATTCCTCAGTTAGCAGAAGAATTAAAAGAGCATCCGTATTTTAAGATGAATCTACCAAAAACTACTGGTAGAGAAATGTTTGGAGAGCACTATACGCAAGAACTTCTTAAAAAGTATCACTCTTATGATGCAAACGACATTATTCATACCTTAACGTGGTTCACCGCATATTCGATTGCGTATCACTATAAGAAACATCTGATTGACCCTTATAATTTGAAGAAATGCATTGTTGGAGGTGGAGGTGCCTATAATTCTTACTTACTTGAACTTATTCAAAAAGAGATGACTGAAGTTCAAGTGCTTACACAAGAAGAACAAGGATTTTTCTTCAGAAGCTAAAGAAGCATTGGCCTTTGTAATTTTAGGGGAACCAAACGTACCATAGAAGGCCATCTAATGTTCCTTCTGCTACAGGTGCGAAGAAGAGTGTTATTTTAGGTCAAATTACTTATCCGACTTTATAATATAAAACTACCTATTGTGAAATTTCACAATAGGTAGTTTCTTTTATAGATAAAAGACGCTTTCTGTTGCGGATTTAGCAGGAATAATATTTAACCTTTTTTGAGAAGATTCGATTTCAGAAACGCAACTATTTAATACGGTAACATTTTTCTTAACAACACTACCTTCGAAAGCTACAGGGATTATCGTTTCGTTGTTACATGATAACAACGTTCTTGCAATATCTTTTCCAGCTTGTTGTGCCAGTTTGTGTAGAAAGTAATTAGCGTCATAAGTGCCACAAAGACTAGCAAGTTTTGCAACTTCTGTTTTTGGCTCTGAGTATACTGTCCGAATAATAGCACTTCTGTCAGGAAAAATCTCTTCGAGTGCAGGGATAAGTTCGCAGAAATCTAGAGGCTCTTCTGAGAAATCTAAATAATCAACATATGTTTTTAAAATCTGCTTTCCAATCCAGTAACCGCTGCCTTCGTCACCTAAAATATGTCCCCATCCACCTTTTTGAATAAATTCTCCATCTTTTCGAGAAAGAAGAGATGATCCTGTTCCGGCTATGAATAGGTTGCCGTCATTATTTTTAAACGTAGCAATATGACTCATTTTTAAATCAGAGTCTACTACGAAGTTACATAAGATTAGTTTGCTAAAAGCTTCCGTCAATTTTTCAACAACTGTACCGGCTCCTGCCATGCCAATAGAGATGCAAGTGATATCTGAATACTGAAGATTATTGTTAGAAAGTAAATGATCAATGACCTGAACTACATTGGATACTGCGAGCTCAAAGTCTACAATCGGATTTCCCATCTCTCCAATGTGTTCATCAACGATTCGTTGTTCTTGATATAAGACACCTTTAGTTTTTGTGCCCCCACCATCTATCCCGATTTTCATAGGAAGACCCCTTTCAAATGTAATAAATAAGTCAACAAAGTATAAACTGATGATAAAACTATCTGCAAGAGTGGAATAGTAAGAAGAACAAGGGATGAAATATGAATAGATGTTCAACTTACTTTTTTAACTCATGTGTTAGTTTGTAGCTGCTTTCTAAGATGTCGTTTTCGCGGCTTTCGTCTTTTTGAAGAAGACCTAAGTAGAGTAAATCGACAAGGAAGAGAGAGTCGTTACGACTTGTAATTGCAGCAGAACGAATTGATTTTTCATGATGTGGAACTTTTAGGCAATATGTGCTAAGTGAGTCCAAATTACTGTTGCCTTGAGCGGTAATAGAAACTGTTGGAATATTTTTCTTCTTGGCAATTTCAAAGGCAGTCGCGACTTCTCTTGTGTTAGCTGAGTAGCTGACACCGATAACTAAATCTTGTTCTGTAGCGCTGCTAAGGCTAGCAAGTTGAATATGTGAATCTGTATGGTAAACGATATTTTTACCGATACGGCTAAGTTTAAAGTAAATATCGCTGCAGACTAGTCCTGAAGCACCAACCCCAAAGTATAGATTCTGTTGGCGTTCTTAATTAAGTCAATGACGCGATCGATTGTATCTTCGTCGATGAGTTCGATGGTCATTTCGTATGAACGGGTAATCGTCTTAATTAATTTTGATTGAATTGTTTTGATGGAGTCATCTTTATCGATTTGTTCATCGATAGATTGTGTGTTTTGTTGCGCTAAATTGACTTTGAAGCGTGAATAAGAACGGAACCCGATTTTTTTAATATATTTACTAATAGAAGAAGACGAAACTCCAATTTCATCTGCTAATACATGAATGCTCGAAGAAAGCACAACATCAGAATGTTTTGGCGATAAATTCTTCAATTTTTTTATCGGTTGCTGTTAGAAATTTTTTTCATTTAATACCCACCTTTTAGAAATAATATTTCTTGTTTTATTATACATTGGTGAAATAAAATTTACAATGTCGTTTAGCAGTTAATATATATATAAATGAATAGATTTTTTTATTATAAAAAAATTTAAAAAGTTAACAGGAGAGTTCGATCGAATAACAAACAACATTAGAAAAATGAGCCGTTTTATGATACTCTAGATGAGTATAAATTTAATAGAAACAAAGGGGGCCTTTGGATGATAGAGCTGATTGCAACAGTTGAATCCATCCAACAAGCAAAAGATTTGCTTGAAGCGGGCGTGGACACGATTTATTTTGGGGAAGACCAATTCGGACTTCGCCTTCCAATGTCGTTTACACGTGAGGAACAAAAAGAATTAACGGAATTGGCGCACCAATATGGAAAGAAAGCGAGCGTTGCTGTAAACGCGATTTTCCATAATGAAGGAATTGCGCTTGTGCCTGAGTATTTAACATTTTTAAAGGAAATCGGTGTCGATAACATCGCGGTAGGAGACCCAGGTGTGGTTCAAATTATGAAGAACCCTGAGTACTCAATTCCTTACCGCTATGATGCAGCGGTTTTAGTAACAAGTAGTCGTCAAATCAACTTCTGGGGAAAACGTGGTGCCGTTGGTGCGGTGATTGCGCGTGAAATTCCTCGTGAAGAAATGAAAATATTGGCAGCAGGTGTAGAAATTCCAATCGAAGTTCTTGTATACGGTGCGACTTGTATCCATCATTCAAAACGCCCACTGTTAAATAACTACTTTAACTATATCGAGAAAAAAGAATCCGTTGAAAAACGTCGCGGTTTATTCGTATCAGAACCTGCGGATGAAGATTCTCACTATTCAATCTACGAAGACATTAACGGAACGCATATTTTCGCGAATAACGACGTGTCTCTTGCACCATATTTGTTAGAATTAACAGAAATGGGCATTCCACAATGGAAATTAGACGGAGTGTTAGCTCCAGGTCAAGATTTTGTGGAAGTAGCAAAATTATTCGTCAATGCTCGTAATGAAATCGAAGCAGGTACATGGACGCCAGAGAAGAGTGCTAGCCTTGAATTACAAGTGCGCGCACACCATCCAAAAGTACGTGGCCTTGAAGCAGGATTTTACTTATTAAATCCAGAAGATGTGAAATAGGAGAGAGTCAAATGGGAAGAAAAATATTGAAAAAACCTGAAGTACTTGCTCCAGCGGGTACTCTTGAAAAACTAAAAACAGCTATTTTATACGGAGCAGATGCGGTTTTCCTTGGTGGGGAAGCGTACGGACTTCGTAGCCGTGCAGGGAACTTCGACTTTGCAGAAATGAAAGAAGCCGTTGATTTTGCCCATGCACATAACGCAAAAGTATATATCGCAGCCAACATGGTGACGCACGAAGGGGACGAAAAAGGAGCGGGAGAATTCTTCCGTACGGTTCGTGACATCGGTATCGATGCAGCTATCATCAGTGACATGGCCTTAATGGATATTTGTGCCTCAGAAGCGCCAGGATTACCAATCCATTTATCAACACAATCTTCAGCAGCCAACTACGAAACGCTAAACTTCTGGAAAGACGAAGGATTAGAGCGTGTCGTGTTAGCGCGTGAGGTGTCAATGGACGAAATCAAAGAAATGCAAGAAAAAGTGGATGTAGAAATCGAAGCGTTTATCCACGGTGCAATGTGTATTTCTTATTCAGGTCGTTGCGTATTATCAAACCACATGGTGCATCGTGATGCCAACCGTGGTGGATGTGCGCAGTCTTGTCGTTGGAAATACGGTCTATTCGATATGCCATTTGCCGGTGAAAAGAATATGGTCGGTGCTGGCGAAGAAGGAATCGAAGAGAAATTCTCGATGAGTGCCGTTGACTTAGCAATGATTCAAAACTTACCAGACTTAATCGAAGCTGGTGTAGATAGCTTGAAGATTGAAGGTCGTATGAAATCAATCCACTACGTTTCAACAGTATCGAACGTTTACCGTGCAGCAGTAGATTCTTACTGCGAAGATCCAGATAACTATGTATGTAAACAAGAATGGATTGACGAGTTATGGAAAGCAGCGCAACGTGAGTTAGCAACTGGATTCTACTACCAAATTCCAACTGAAGAAGAGCAATTATTTGGCCCACGCCGTCAAATTCCTCAATATGCTTTCGTTGGACAAGTACTTGAGTATGATCCAGAAACTCAAATGGCAACAGTACAACAACGTAATAACTTCAAGGTTGGAGACCATATCGAATTCTACGGACCAGGAATGCGTCACCACGAAGAAGCATTAACACAATTGTGGGATGAAAATGGCGAAGAAATCGAAGCAGCTCCTCATGCGATGATGATCTGCAAGATGAAAGTATCTGAGCCAGTGAAACCTTTAGATATGATTCGTAAACGTCGTTAAGACGAATTTTTAAAAGAAAGAAGGAAAGCAATGTCATTACCAAATTGCCCTAAATGTGGTTCAGAATACACATATGAAGATGGCGTATTACTAGTATGTCCAGAATGTGCGTATGAATGGGAACCAGGTTCAGAAGTTGAAGAAGGCCCAGTAGCCACCGATGCAAACGGAAATAAATTACAAGATGGCGATACTGTAACAGTCATCAAAGATTTAAAAGTGAAAGGCGCTCCGAAAGATATTAAGCAAGGAACACGTGTGAAGAATATTCGCATCGTGGAAGGCGATCATAATATCGATTGTAAGATAGATGGTTTCGGCGCAATGAAACTTAAATCTGAGTTTGTTAAAAAGATTTAATGGGAGTCCCGTAGGGACTTTCAAAAAGCTCCCCCCTAGAATTTTTATAGTTGTTATAATAGCGATACCGGATTGAGCCAAGGTCTCAATCCTACCAAGCTTCAAACTGACTCTACGGGTTTCACCCTAGAGTCAGTAATTCACATTGGTTATGAACTCGCTATTACAACTACTATAAATCTAGGGGGGCTTTTTTTCGTCCCTCGACACAGTGGACTTTACCAAACTTAGTAATAAGTTTTATTGCTTCTCATAAAGAGCAGGGTTCGGCTTATTGGTGCTTTGGAAGAGTGTTATTTGTACAAAAAAATTCAAAAGGGAGCCTGTAAATAAAATTTAATAAATAAGGATTATATGCATGAGAATAGTTTTCTTATGCATATTTTTATTGGGAAGAATGGGCCTGCGCTCTTGAAATTTAATTTCCACTGTGTTACATTCAGAATAAGGAGTAGAAAACGCTTTTGTATAGGCGTTTCTGTGACTTTTATCACAAAATTCGTTTAGGAGAAATGGCAGTTTTGGAACAGTATCATACAGGTACCATTCGATTGATGGGAACCGTCATCGAATTGAAAATTGCGCATCCAGAAGGCGAGCGTTTAGTGGCTGAAGTTTTCGAGCAATTGAAACGATATGAACATCGTTTTAGCGCGAATGACCCAACTTCAGAGCTAATGGCCGTGAATTTGGCAGCGGGGAAACATGCAGTTTGTGTTCATCCAGAGATTTTTCATTTAGTAAAAATAGGACTGGAAAACAGTTTAGCTGCGGGAAGTCGGATGAATATCTTGATTGGCCCAGTTGTTCAGACATGGCGCGTGGGCTTTAGTGATGCACGAGTACCAACGGATGAAGAGATTAATGCCAAACTGCAACTGACCGATGCAACGAAAGTCGAACTGAATGAAGAGAGTCAGACGATTTTTCTGTTGGAAGAAGGAATGCGAATCGACCTTGGATGTATTGCCAAAGGGTATATTGCCGACTTGGTGATAGAGCAGCTAAAAGAGCTTGGAGTAACCTCTGCGCTCATTAATCTTGGTGGGAATGTTCTTACACTAGGACCAGCTGTTCATCATGAAGATGGGAATTGGTGGATTGGGATTCAAAACCCTAAACTCCTGCGTGGAGAAAATGTGGCGCTTCTTCCGATTCAAGATGAGTCGATTGTGACATCAGGTGTCTACGAACGGGTGCTAGAAGTGGATGGGAAGAAATACCATCATATTTTTGGACCCTCATACTGGATATCCAGCAGAAACAGACGTTGCGAGTCTGACGATTGTATCGAAGCAATCCGTGGATTGTGAGATATGGACGACTAGACTCTTTGGAAAAAAAGCACACGAAATCTTATTCGAAGTGGAACAACACCCCTAACATCGAAGCTGTGTTGATTTTGGAAGATGATCGTATCTTCTATACATCAGGACTTGCTTCAAAGATTCAATTACTCGAAAGGAAGTACTCAAATGGTTAAATTAATCGGTTTAGTCGGAACAAACTCTAAAAAAATCAACAAACCGTCAACTATTACAATACATTCAAAAACATTTTTTTCAGAACAGGCGGAAATTGAACTAGTCGAAATTAAAGACATTCCAATGTTCAACAAACCAACTCCAAAAAGTAGTGCCACAAGAAGCACAAGCAATTGCAGATAAAAATCGCTGCAGCGGATGGAGTCATCATTAGTACACCAGAATATGACCACCATGCCCAGCTGTATTAATGAACGCCTTAGCATGGTTATCTTATGGTATCTACCCATTATTAAACAAACCTGTCATGATTACAGGAGCATCTTACGGAACATTAGGTTCTTCACGTGCACAAAGTCAATTACGTCAAATCTTAAACGCGCCAGAAATTAAAGCACGCGTTTTACCAAGTGATGAATTCTTATTAGGTCAAGCCTTACAAGCATTCGACGAAGAAGGTAACTTAAAAGATACAGCAACTGTTGAAAAATTAGAAAAGATTTTCGAAGATTACTTATTATTCATTGAAATTACAAAACAATTAGTTCGTGCAAACGAAGCTCGTGAAAAAGAAGCGAAAAACTTCTCATGGGACAGTTCTAAAAAATAAGGAGTGACAGTAGAAAATGAAAATTATTGGTATCGTAGGATCAAATGCGGAATTTTCGCATAACCGTTTATTATTACAATTTATCGAAAAGAAATTCAGTGACTTATTCGAGTTTGAAATCTTAGAAATTAAAGATATTCCAATGTTCAACCAAGACGAAGATCAATCTAAGAGTTTCCCAGTACAATACATGTACAACAAATTGATTCGTGCAGATGGTGTGATTATCGCTACACCTGAACACAACCACACAATCACAGCTGCGTTGAAGAGCACATTAGAATGGATGTCATTCAACTTACACCCATTCGAAAACAAACCTGTAATGATTATGGGAGCTTCTCACTATGACCAAGGTACTTCACGTGCGCAAGTGCATTTACGTAAAATCTTGGATGCTCCAGGGGTAAACGCATATGTATTGCCAGGGAATGAATTCCTATTAGGAAAAGCAAAAGAAGCATTTGACGAAGAAGGCAATATTAAGAGCGAAGGAACAGTATCATTCTTACGTTCTTGCTTAGAAAACTTCGTGAAATATGTGGAGGTTGTCAAAGTGCTACGTAAACCATTACCAACACCACCAGAAGATTTATATTGTACAAACCCTATTTCAACAACAATTGAAGGGGTAGACCCAGATGATCCAGAATGGGTTGAAAAAGCAAGTGAAATCGTTGGAGCAGCGCAAGGAAACGACTATGTGCGCTTAGACCATGGTTTATTAACGGTTGACCAAATCGATATGTTCTTAAAAGCTTTACCATTTGAAGTAACATATGCCGATGACAACAACCAATTCTTGTACTATAACTTCAACAAACCAGCTAACAAGATGTTGGCTCCACGTGTGCCAGCTCAATCTGGTAATCGTTTATCTACAGTTCACCCACCACGTACATTCAAAAATGTGGAATACTCATTGCGAACTTACGTGCAGGTAACGTGGATTACTTCCGTACAATCGTTCCAAACACTCCACCAGAAATCATCAACGTACACAACTACCAAGCAATGTACTATCCTGATGGTTCTTATGCTGGAATCAACGAAATCGTATTTGACTTCAAACCATGGTTAGATTGGTACTTACAAACAACTGGCCAACGTTTAGTAAGCGCAAATGGTGCTGCTCCAGTAGCTGACGCAACAAGTGGCGCTTCAAACAGCGGACACTCAGCTCCAGCTCCTGCAGCAGATGCAACAAGTGGTGCTTCAGATAGCGGACATTCAGCTCCAGCTCAAGCACAAGCAGTTGATGCAACAAGTGGTGCTTCAGAACACTAAAATTTAAAGCGAGAAAGCTAGGCAAATGTTGGCCTAGCTTTTTTTTATAGACGAAATGGACCATTGTTCACGTTTTAGAAACAACTGGAAACTGTTTTCTTAAAATTAACTAAAATGTAATGTTCCTAGTATCCAAGTGTAGTGGTTTTGAGCTATAATAAATAGGAGTTTAAGGAATGGAGAAAAACAGTGGGGACTATGAATTATCAAACAACACCTTCTCAAGCACCGACGCACCCACACCCTCCCAAGCAAAAAGAGAAAAAACGGAGTGCGGTATTTGATGGCTTGAAAGGTTTTTTTATACTAGCAATTATTACGTATTATTATTTTCAACATTTATTACCGGGCGGTTTTTTAGCCGTTAACGGATTTTTAGTGGTCGGAGGCTACTTGACGTTCCGGCATAATATCAAAACATTCGCGGAAGATTATAAAGAGCGTTTCCCAGTGAGAAGCTTGAAGAGAATGTTCTTCCCGATGCTCTTATGATTATCGTGACGGTCGCGTTCCTATTCGTGGCGGCACCGCAATTACTATCCAATATCCGGGGCATGGCGCTTTCGGCATTATTCTTCGTGAATAATGATTATCAAATTTTCTCTCAACAATCATACTTTGTGCAATCGGCGAATCCGAGTCCGTTTGTGCATCTCTGGTATGTATCCCTTTATGTGCAATTATTAATCGTAGGGTATCTGCTTCGAAATCTGATGAAGAAATTGAACTTCCTCAGAATGCAGGAGTTCGCGTTACTCGCATTCTTAACGCTCGCGTCAGCAGCGGGAATGGCGGCACTCTATTGGTTTGAACAAGATCCGTCTCACGTATACTACTTAGTATCAACTCGTCTATTCTCGTTCACGTTTGGAGCGCTCTTAAGTTACATTCACGAAGGGAAATTACTTCTACCAGCTCGTGACTCAGGTTCGACTATTCCGAATGTATTGAGCCTCCTCTGTTTAGGGGCGTTAGGATGGATGTATACAACCTTCAATGGAACGCAAGCAGAAGTGTATTATATGATGATGTTTATTTCATCGTTTGTGATGATGCTTCTTCTCTCTTGTACGATTCGCGAGGGCGTGGGGGTTCATTACCTCTTCAGCTTCAAAGGATTTACGTTCTTTGGAAAGAGAAGTTTCTCATACTACTTATGGTTCTATCCGATTCATCTGATTGCGCCAACGTTTTTACGTGAGATTAATGAACAGTGGTTATCAGTAGGAATTCAATTTGCATTAATTTTTGTGATGGCGGAAATCACGTATCAACTGTTTGAACGAGACCGCTTCGTTCTTCCGATTGGACAAGCGCATAGTCCGTATAATTTAACGGCCTATGGAAAATCGAATCTTCCAAAAGGTATGAAGCAATTTGGACTCGTGTTCTCACTCATGTATGTGATTTGTATCGGGCTTGCAGGTCTTGGATTTGCACAAGAAAAGAATCAAAACTCAGCCGTACAAGAGGTTGAGGAGAAGATTCGTCAAAACCAAGCGCTCTTACAAGAGACGACGGCCGAACCGACAACAGAAGGAACAACGACGATTAGTAATGAAGCGAAAGCCAACACGGAACAGCAGGTGAAGCAAACGCCGATTACGTTTGTGGGTGACTCAGTGTTACTAGCGTCTGCGAATAAACTTCGCGAAGTCTTCCCGAATGCCTATGTGGACGGAGAAGTGGGACGTCAGTTGTATTACAGTACGCCAATCGTTCAGAAGCTTGCGCAACAAGGTCGACTTTCTCAAACCGTGGTATTCGTCCTCGGTTCGAATGGGGCTTTTGCGGCTTCTCAAATCGATTCTCTGATTCAAGCAACGGGGAACCGTGAAATCTTCTTAGTCACAGCCGGATATGAAATTAAATGGGCTAAAGAAGTAAATGAACAGTTAAAAGCAGCTGCAGAACGTTATCCAAATGTTCATTTAATCGATTGGGGAACTTACGCCAAAGGACATACAAAACAATGGCTCTTTGATGATGAGATTCATCCAAACGATACAGGGGCAGCGGAATTAGCGAACCTCATCTTGCAAGAAATGGTAAAATTAAAATTACAATAATCGTTGAGACGACTCGAATTTGAGTCGTCTTTTTTATTTTTTAAAAATATTTTTGAAAACGCTATTGACATCCAGGTGTATTAAGCGCATAATACAGTTAAAGATAAGTGTATTAACCGGTTAATACACTGATTGGGAATCAAAGAAAGGAGTTACTAATGATCGTATTTGATAAAAAGAAGTCCGGTCTACGAGCAAATAATCGCCTATTTCAAAAGCGGAAATTGCCTCCCACAGAATGGAAGCAGGCCAAGAGATGCCGAGTCGGCGTGAATTTGCGCAAACCATGCAAGTGAATCCCAATACGGTCCAACGTGCCTTTCATGAATTGGAGGTCATGGGGTTGATTACGACTGGAAATAATGTCATGAGTCGTGTGACAGAAGATGTAGAACGGATTGAGCAACTAAAAGATGAAATGTTAGATGAGGCGATTGGAAGCTTTACAGAAGCGATTAAGCCTCTCAACTTAACTGCAGAAGATGTTATCGAACATCTCAAAAAACAATTGTAAGGAAGGAGCGGTACTATGTTAACTGTTCAAAACTTAAGTAAGAGATTTGGAAAGAAACAAGTGTTGAATGACATCTCATTTAACGCGAAAAAAGGGGAAGTGACGGCTCTTATTGGTGTCAACGGAATTGGGAAAACAACGATTATGAACTGTATTGCAGGACTATTACCATTTGATAAAGGGAAAGTTGTTATCGATGATATGCCAGCCCGTAAAGTGTTTGCGGAAAAGGTGAGCTACATTACAGATAGTTCGATTATTTCTCCAGACCAAACAGTGGACGAGGCAATTGATTTTATGCGCACGTTCTATCCAAACTGGAATCGTCAAAAGGAAAGACATTTATTAGACTTTTTCCGTTTGAATTTAAAAGATGAAGTACGATCACTCTCGAAAGGGAATGTTGCTAAACTGAACTTGCTTCTCGGGATGGGGCTGGATACAGATTACATCTTGATGGACGAACCATTTTCAGGAATCGACGTGTTTACCCGTGAAGAAATCGCGCGTGTGTTTACAAGCGACCTACTCGATGGACGTGGCGTATTGATTACAACGCATGAAATTAATGATATTGAGTATATCGTCGACAAAGCAGTACTTCTCAATGAAGGACGCGTTGTGAAGGAATTCTATCCAGAGCAAGTGCGTGAAGAAGAGGGCAAGTCCATTGTCGATGTGATGAGGGAGGTATACTTACCATGAAGAAAGTCATCAATTTAACGCTTTATAATATCGGCCAAGCGAAAGGATTCATCCTCGTGGTGGCATTGCTTCAAATCTTATTGCAACTAGGGTTGAAGCTGAAGACACTTGCGACGACGGGGTTACTAACCGGACAATTGCGCATTGTGAGTTCTGATATGGTGAAAGAAATCGTTTTGGATCAACTCGCAATTGGACTTCCAGTGTTCTTTGCTGGATCAGCGATTCTGGTCTACGCGGCAGTGATTTGGTCGAAGGAATGGAGTAGCAAAGGCTCGTTCATTTACCGTCTGCTCATGCTTCCAGGATCACGTTTTGGAATCTACTGGGCTAAATTATTAACGATGCTTGTGATTACGTTCTTCTTACAAGCTGTTCAAGTGGTTGGGGTATTCTTAAACTACTACCTCACAAGCTTCTTTATTCCAGAGTTTGCACAATACCACATCACACCGTGGTCGCTTGTGACAAATTCGATGGCGATGCCGCTTCTAGTACCACAGTATGCGGTACAGTTTCTTCTCATTTTTGACAATGGGGATAGCGCTCATCGTGACGGTTTTCCAACTCGCCTTCCTTGTTGTTGGGGTTGAGAAGAAAGGATACGTTCGTAAGGTAACTTCGGTAGTTCTCTACATTCTAGTTGCTGTTGTGACATTTACGCTGATTGTGCGTACGCAATTTGTGGTTCGTTTAATTGGAAATGAAGCGATGGTCTTCTTAATCGGTAGTATGCTCATTTGGATCGTTCTAAATATGCTACTAAGCGATTATTTATTAAATCATAAGGTTAGTGTGTAAGGAGGGGTTATCATGAAATCAAGTAAATTTGCAACAGCAGTATTTGCCTTTAGTGGACTTGTGTTTCTAGCGACAGCTGGTCACGCAGACGTATCAAGAAGTGAAGCCTGCTCCGGTATCGATTCAATTAACCGATGAAGAGAAAAAAATTAGTCGACGGAGCAACGTTTGAGATGTCGTATTCCACAGATGATTTAACATCGTCTAAGGGCGCAGAGTATGCACTTTTTAGATGGAAACGTAAAAACGTGTTGGTTTTTTTCCGAAAAATGCCTACAGTTTCCAAACGAAAAAGAGATTGGCAGACTTTTTCTTTTACAGAACGTCCGAATTATGACAATCTGGTGGCGTTTAAGGGGTATGACCTTCTATACGGCTTGACTTATAGCTTTGAAAGTACAATAGATCCAAAGGTAAATTTCAGTATCATTAACAAAGAGACGAAGAAGGTCACAACTGTTTCGGTTCCGATTACTAAAGAAGTACGCGGGGACGATAGTCATTTTGTAACAGATGTCACTTTCTATAGAAAAGACAATACCGTGTATGGAGTGGTGCCGATGCCTGAGTATGAAAATAGAGGCTCGAAAGCACCAACCTATTTCTTCATCACATTCTCTGTGAACTTAGAAACGGGAGCCACAACACCTGCTAAACGAGTGAAATTACCAGGGGAATACGCTTCGATTGCATGGGGAGAAGCCAAGAGCTCTCGCATGTACGACCCGCAAGTGCTACTCTTCAAGAGTATGTATTCAAGAGATGAAAAATTCCGCTTAATGACTTTTGATGCTGAGACTGAGAAGTTCACAGAAATCAGACCTGAACAGGGCATGAGTGCGGTACAATCGATTCTATACACAGTAGGAGACAAAGCATATATTGCGTTGGCAGATGAGGTGCCTGCATTCACTGGGTCGGATACGTATGTGAAGGCAAGTGAGCGCAAAAATAATGAGACTAAATACTATGTTCTTAATGCAGGTTCGCAGAAATTAGAAGAAGCATTTACAACGGAAACAGATGTCTATGCACCACAAGTGTACTTGAATAAAGGGAATCTTGTGATGATCACTCTAGTCGATGGCAAACCAACGCTACGTGTGCAATCGATGCAGACAAAAGACATCCTTCTTTCTAAAACAATTGATGTGAAGGATGATGTGTTCTTTATCGATACACGTATGTACGGCATGATGCGTATGAAATAAAAAAACAGTACGAAAAAAGAGTTCTACCACGTTGGTAGAACTCTTTGTTTTTTTAAGATTGTTGTTCTTTCAGATGTGGATTTGGTAGTAAGTGGTTTACCCCAATCGCAATGAGTGCTCCGATAATTGTATCGAGAATCCGTTGGATTGCATACGCAGTATTTTGTCCTGCTTCTACGTTGAAGAAGATAACAAGGAAAGTGGCGCATGAGTTAATAACGCCTGTTTTATTAAATCGATTGCAGAATAAAATAATGATTACAATCCCGACAGGAGCGAGCAGTAAATCGGTATATTCAGGAAATGGGAGAACAGCTCTTACGTAGAATAAAAAGAATAGCTACGACCCCGCCTGTTGTATTTCCGATACAACGAGAAAGTGCAAATTTAAACGTTTGCTGATGGTCAGTTCGCAACTGAAAAATAGCAGACAAAGGTCGCTAGCATCGGTGAACCACGATGTAAGATTCTAAAGAGAACCACGCAAATAAATACAGACACGGCTGTTTTAAAAGTACGAAGTCCGATATGGAATGGATTATTTGACGATTGTGGCACGCTCTCACCTCTGCTTTTTTTAGATATCGCTATTATAATATATGTGTTAAAAAAATGGTAGAGTTATTGAGTAATGCACCTAATAGGTGTACAATGTGTTCAAGAGGTGATGAAGATGCATGAAGCATTTGTATTAATTGTAGTGAACGCTGTTAGAGAACGTTATGTCTCAGAAAAAGGCATTTTATACAGAAGAATTAGGGATTAGTGGTCAAAGTTGGACGAGATGGAAGAACGGGGAACGCGGATTGAAGGCAGAAAATCTTCAAAAAATCGCACGTCTGTTTACGGACTATGAGTGGATGCTTGCTAATAAAGTCGCCCGAAATGCCGATGTGCTTCCAGAAGTCGCTTCAGACCCAGTCGCTGAATATTTACGTTTGAAGGTGGCGATTGCGAGTCGCTGGATTCGTCAAGAAAATGTCCGCGTGGATTGGAAGACGGTCGCTGTCAGCAAGGGTAAATTCAAAGAAAATGTCACGATTTTACGCGTGGCAACGACATACGGTCATTGAGTTACCAAGATATTATTGAGATTCGTGTGGTAGGAATTACCCATAAACAAATCGGTACGAAAAAACAAGCGCTCCTTGAATGGATGCATGATGAAAAAGCTCAACAAAAGTATTTGGAATATAGCAAAAATGCGTTTGTTCCAGAATCTACTTTAGAGGAATAGAAGTTTGCAAAATGAATGCGATACTCTCTTTGGAAACAAGGGGGTATCCATTTTTTTATAGGCCATTTTTATGATAAAATTGAAAAGATAAAGAAAGTGGTGAAACTGTGGCGAAAAAGAAAGAAAAGAAAAAAATAAATTCGTCTTTCATCTTGTCGAGTGGTTCAAGTCATTATCGAAAATTGACGGGACTTCTCATCATAGCTATAGCAAGCGTTCTTTTGGCCGGGACCATCACATGGTTATCTGAACATAAATCCGAGCCACAGGAAATACATGTGACACAAGATGAATTTTTAAAAGCACTCATCCCAGCGGCGCAACAGGCGTATAAAGACTATGGCGTGTTGCCGAGCGTGAGTTTAGCGCAAGCGATTCTCGAATCGAACTGGGGAGAGAGTTTATTAGCAAGTAAATATTATAATTTATACGGCGTGAAAGGGTCTGCTCGCTGAACCAAATATCGTCCTAGAAACCGCAGAATTCGTGAACAACACATGGATTACGATTAATGGACGATTCCGCGTGTATGAAAGCTGGGCAGAATCAGTTGAGGCCCATGCGCAACTATTAGCGTACGGCGTGGACTGGGACCCAACGCTCTATCACAAGGTGCTTGGGGCTAGAAACTACAAACAAGCGGCACAAGCCTTGCAAGATGCAGGTTATGCGACCGATCCAACTTATGCGCAAAAAGCTTATTCAAATGATTGAAGAGCATGAATTATATAAATACGATCAATTACCAACAGAAGAAACAACCGTGTCCGTACGAAAGAGTTCGTAACGTTCAAAACGGATCGAGTAAAGGAGAGGATATTAATGAGTCAGTTATTACCAGGAGCCATCATCGGAATTATCGGTGGAGATGAGCAAGTTGCATCCATCGCTCGCGAAGCAAGAAAAATGGGGTACGTTGTGTACTGCTATCACCAATCGAACGAGGCGGCTATTTCGATGGCTGAATATGAAATCGTCTCTTCTTACAAAAGACCGTGAAGCGTTATTAGATTTCGCAGAAAAAGTAGACACGGTTTTATTATTAACCAACTTAGTGCCGGTTGATGTGTTATACGAAATTAGCAGTAAAACGCGCTACTATCAGTCATTTGAACTAGCAGAGATTTCGCAAAACCGTACTGTTGAAAAATTATTCTTAGATACGCACGCGATTAACTTGGCGCCATATAGTTTAGTGACAACGGTCGGCGAATTACCTTCGATTGTCCAAAGCATCGGCCTTCCAGCGTACTTAGAAAGTAATCTTGTAAAGAATCGCGTGGAAGAAAAGTTAGAGCTCTACGATGAAGACTTCGAAGAGCGCGTTCTTGAAAAATTGGAAGAAGGGCCTTGTATGTTAACAGCCTTCGTTCCAGCGCAACGTCATTTTACTGTGACAGTCGTGCGTGACTACGAAGACCGCGTGACAGTACTACCGATTTCAGAAGATGTCTACATCACGGGTAAATTAAAATACAGTATCGTCTCTCGTCGACTAAATCCAGAATGGGTGCAAGAGTTGAAGCGCATTGCCTTCAAGATTATGGATAACTTATCTGGAACAACCATTCTTTCGATTCAAGTGAAGATGGGAAATAATGGCATTTTCTATGTGGATGGAATCAACCAATTACCACTCATGCGACAACAATTCAGCAGCGCCTTCTTAGGTCATAGCATGTCTGAAATTCTTGTGCGCGTGGCAACAGGATTACCAATTGAATATAAAGATATCAAAGAAGAAATGATCATCGTGCCAATCTATGAATCGATGATGGAAAAAGCAAGTTTATTAACGTTATTGAAACCACAATGGGACTTCGAATTCTTCCAATTAACATCAAAACGCCCAACTGACGTGCTTGGTGTCATTCGACTTCGCGGAGCTTCAAGTGTGGATTTACTCAAAGAAATTGAAGTAACAGATTTATTTTTCAACGTTCAATAACCTTTATGAAAGGACAGAGTTGTGAAAAATTCGAGTGAATTAATTAAGGGGATGAACCCTCGCCAAAAAGAAGCGGTCATGCATACACAAGGGCCACTTCTTGTCATGGCTGGTGCGGGAAGTGGGAAGACGCGTGTCTTAACCCACCGCATGGCCTATATTTTGGCAGAAGAAGCGGTACAACCGTGGAATATTTTAGCGATTACGTTTACGAATAAAGCGGCCAATGAGATGAAAGAGCGTGTGGCGGCGCTTGTCGGAGAACAGGCACAAGATATGTGGGTATCAACCTTCCACTCGATGTGCGTGCGTATCCTTCGTCGTGACTGTGAACGTATCGGTTTAGCCAAGTCGTTTACGATTATCGATTCAGGCGACCAACTTTCTGCGATGAAACGTATTATGCAGAAACTCAATATTGATATGGACCGCTATGAACCACGTGGAGCTTTAGCAACCATCAGCAATGCGAAAAATAATTTCGAAGATGCAGAGACATTTGCGAAGAACCATTTGGACTATGTGAGCCAAATTTATGCGAAATGTTATAAAGAATATCAAGCAGAAATGCGTAAAAATATGACGGTAGACTTCGATGACCTCATCATGTTGACCGTGAAATTATTCCAAGAACATCAAGAGGTGTTGGATTACTACCAACAAAAATTCCATTACATTCACGTGGATGAGTATCAAGATACCAACCACGCGCAATACTTATTGGTGAAGCTCCTTGCAGATAAATTCAAAAACATCTGCGTTGTAGGGGATGCCGACCAAAGTATTTACGGATGGCGTGGAGCCGATATGGAAAATATCTTGTCATTTGAACAAGATTATCCGGATGCTAAAGTGGTCCTTCTTGAACAAAATTACCGTTCGACAAAGACCATCTTAAAAGCAGCCAACCAAGTGATTGAAAACAATGTGAATCGTAAACCAAAAGAATTGTGGACCGATAATGAAGCCGGTGAGAAAATCACGTATTACTGTGGGCAGTCAGGATATGATGAATCTCGTTATGTCATTAGCACGATTCAAAAATGGTGAACTTCGACGGGTATGACTATAGCGATTTTGCGGTGCTTTACAGAAGTAACGCGCAGTCACGTACTCTTGAAGAAGATTTACTAAAGGCGAATATGCCATTCAAGATGGTCGGAGGCCAACGCTTCTATGAGCGCATGGAAATCAAAGACCTTCTTGCTTACTTACGACTCTTAGTGAACCCGACGGATGACTTTAGTTTCAGACGTGTGGTGAATGCGCCAAAACGCGGTATCGGAGATAAGAGTATTGAAAAACTCGCTCTCTTTGCCGAAATGCATAGCTTCTCGCTTTTAGAAGCAGCCGGAAGTCCGTTGAACGGCATTTCTGGAAAAGCAGGTAAGGGGTTAGCCGATTTTGCACAACTCATCGCCGATTTAACGAAGATGCAAGAGTTCGTCACATTAACAGACTTGATCGAAGAAGTGATGACAAAATCAGGGTATATTACCGCTCTTGAACAAGCGCGTACGATGGAAGCCGATGCGCGTATCGATAACATGCGCGAGTTTCTTTCTGTAGCCAAAGAGTTCGAAGAACAACGACTCGATAGAGAGGCCGAAGAATCACCGCTCGTCCAATTCTTAACAGACTTGTCACTAGTGACAGATATGGAAAGTGAAGAAGATACGAGCGCTTCTCAAATCACCTTAATGACCTTGCACGCGGCAAAAGGGCTTGAGTTCCCAGTTGTGTTCCTTGTCGGAATGGAAGACGGGATTTTCCCATCAGGACGATCGCTCCAAGAAGATGGCGAAGAAGAGGAACGTCGCTTGGCATATGTAGGGATTACCCGTGCCGAGAAGAAACTCTTTATGACCCGTGCGTACTCACGACTTCTTTACGGGAAGACACAAAACTATCGTGAGTCACGATTCATGCAAGAAATTGATGACAGCTTATTAGAAAAAGAAGGCGTAACGGTGAGTGATTCGTATTACTCAAGCAGTTTCTATACGAACGATTCGAAATCTTCTTATGGAACGCGTAGCCAAACGTCATCTTACGGTACACGTAGCACCTCTCAGTCTACGTCATCAACAGGTGGCGGAGGATTATTTGACCGCTATCGCTCAAGTAAACAATCGTCTAGTGGCGGTGGTTATTTACAAAAGAAACAAACGACACCAGCGCGTATTCAACGTGCAGACAAGCCGCAAGTATCAAGCACGTCTTCAACAGATGGCTGGACTGTGGGCATGAAAGTGTCGCATAAAAAATGGGGAACAGGAACCGTTGTCCGCATTACAGGTGAAGGAGATCGTCAAGAGTTAGACGTGGCCTTTGCAGGAATGGGGATTAAACGACTTCTTGCAAGTTTTGCCCCAATCGAAAAAATCGAAGAATAGAGGATGAAGATGAGTACAACGATTCAACAAAGAATTGAAGAGCTAAAAGAACAATTAAATCGTTGGAGTCATGAGTATTATGTGGAAGATAAGCCTACTGCAACCGATGCAGAGTACGACAAGGCCTATCATGAACTAGTGGCGCTGGAACTTGAACATCCGGAATTCGTGACAGCTGATTCACCTACGCAACGTGTGGGTGGAGAAGTGCTCGACCAATTCCAGAAGATAACGCACACGAACCCAATGCTCAGCCTTTCAAATGCTTTCTCAAAAGAAGACTTGGAAGAATTCGATGCGCGTCTTCGTAAATTAACGAATCGTGCGATTGAATATGTATGTGAATTGAAAATCGACGGACTCTCTATCGCGTTGACGTATCAAAACGGACAGCTTGTACTTGGGGCGACTCGTGGCGACGGAACGACAGGAGAAGACGTAACAGGGAATGTCCGTACGATTAAATCTGTGCCGCTTTCTCTAAAAGAACCTTGGAATATTGAAGTTCGCGGGGAATGTTATATGCCGAAGAAATCTTTCGTGGCATTAAACGAGTCGCGTGAAGAAGAAGGACTCGAAGTCTTTGCCAACCCAAGAAATGCGGCGGCAGGAAGTCTTCGACAGCTCGATCCAAAAATTGCGGCGAAGCGAAACTTATCGGTCTTTCTTTACAGCAGTCCAAGCGTGGAAGAACTAAACGTTTCAACCCAAGAAGAGCTATTAGAGAAAATGGCAGAGATTGGCTTTGTCACAAATCCAGAGCGTTTAAAATGCCAAACGATTGATGAAGTATGGAATTACATCGAGACGATTGCTTCAAAACGTCCAGATTTACCGTACGAAATCGACGGGATGGTGATTAAAGTGAATGACTTTGCCGCCCAAGAAGAAATCGGCTTTACGGTGAAAGCCCCACGTTGGGCAATCGCGTATAAATTTCCAGCAGAAGAAGCACAAACGGTTGTCCGCGATATCGAGTGGACGGTTGGCCGTACAGGGGTGGTGACACCGACTGCGGTGATGGATCCCGTTCAACTAGCAGGAACGACGGTACGCCGTGCGAGCTTGCATAATATCGACTTGATTAAAGAACGCGACATTCGCTTGGAAGATACTGTTGTGATTCATAAGGCAGAGATATTATCCCTGAAGTCACACGCGTGATTTTAGAGAAACGTCCAGAAACGAGCAAGCCTTACGAGTTTCCAACGACTTGTCCGGTCTGTCATGAAAAATTAGAGCATTTGGAAGAAGAGGTAGCGATTCGCTGCTTGAATCCAAAATGTCCTGCTCAATTGACAGAAGGGTTGAGCCACTTTGTTTCTCGTAATGCGATGAATATGAGTGGGATTGGGCCACGTGTCATCAAGCAACTCTTTGAAGAAGGGCTTGTCATGGATGTGGCAGATTTATATAAATTAACGCTAGACCAATTGCTTGCTTTAGACAAAGTGCAACAAAAGAGTGCAGAAAATATCTTAGAAGCCATCGAGAAGAGTAAAGAAAACTCGCTCGAACGCCTGCTTACAGGGCTTGGAATCCGTCACGTGGGTACCAAGGCGGCGAAAGAATTAGCGCAACATTTTAAAACGATGACGGCTCTGCAAGAAGCGAGCATTGAACAATTGTTGGAAATTGATGGTTTAGGTGATATTATTGCTTATAGTGTAAAAACTTATTTTGAACAACCATCTGTTCAAGAATTAATTCAAGAATTGCAAGATAGTGGCGTGAATATGATCTATCTTGGAGTGACAAAAGACGACTCAGCTGCCTCAGGACACGTCCTCAGCGGTAAGACGGTCGTATTAACAGGGACTTTAGAACAATTAACAAGACAAGATGCAAAAGAAAAACTCGAATCGCTTGGTGCCAAAGTGACTGGTTCGGTTTCTAAGAAAACGGACGTGGTGATTGCGGGTCATTCTGCCGGAAGTAAATTAACGAAGGCCAATGACCTCGGTATCGAAGTGTGGAGTGAGCAACAGTTTCTCGATTCTCTTGCATAGAAAGGATGTCACATGAGAAAGAAATTACGATTGGGATTACTTGGATTAGCCAGTGTGATTTCGCTTGCTGCCTGTGCAGACGTTACAAGAGCGAATCAACCTAGTACGAATACCAATAAAGATTCCAATACAAAAGTAGTACAATCAACAACAAATCAATTATCAAACAATTTTTACCGCGCGCTTATCACAAATGGTAAATACGAAGTGAGCCAAAACCGCGGTGCGACATTAAGCTTAAACACAGGGTTCAACTTAAAGAACTTTGAAACAGGATTGATTGACCTTTCAAGAAGCGTGTTCCCAACGAACCAATACTTCTTCAGAGAAGGCCAAATCATCGATGCGGAAACAACTGCAAAATGGATTGCGCGTAAGAGTGATAAATCCAGACGGGTTAAACCCTGCTGATAACGGAGATACGTCTCCAACAGGTCGTGCGCCAATTTATTTAGCGCAAATCCTCGAACAAGACTACATGATTCAAACAGAAAACAACTTTGAATTAGGTGGGATTAGTATCGGGATTGCGATGAATAGTGTGGATTACTACACGAACGATGGCAAAGACGCCGAAACAGAAATCTCAAATGAAGCGATGATCGAACAAGCCAAAGCGATTGCCAACACAATCCTAACAAGACTGCGTCAAAATGATGCATTGAAGGCTGTGCCAATCGTATTTGGAGTGTTCCGTCAAACGTCTAAAGATGATATCGGCGGTGGGGTATACGTTCTTGAAGCAACTTCAGTAGAAGGAACAGAGATTACAAACTGGTCAAACGTGAACCAAAAAGTAGTTGTTCTTCCATTAGTGAACGAATCTGCGACAGAAGAGTCAACAGCATTTGAAAACTTTAGAACAGAAGTGCAAAACTTCTTCCCGAACCTCTCAGGAGTAACGGCTCGCGTGATGTATCAAGATAATGTGGCTAAGAAGATGGTCGTGAATATCATGACGCAATTCTATGGCGAATCAGAAATTATCGCTTTAGCACAGCACGTAACAGACGTTGCGAATAAATACTTACCGAAAACAACACCGGTAGAAGTTCGAATCAGTTCAATCAATGGAGTAGAGGCGTTCTTACTGCAAGATATGTCGCAAGGTGTCTTCACCTACCATATCTTTGATTAACGTTGACGGAGGCAGAAGTGCCTTTTACAATAGTAAAGTAATGATTTTGAAAGCGAGGAAAAAACATGGCCATTGAGGAAAAAGAAGTTAGACACGTTGCCAAACTTGCAAAGCTAACTTTGCCGACAATGAAATCCTTCATTTTACAGAACAAATGAGCGATATCATTGATATGGTGGAACAATTAAATGAAGTAGATACAACGGGTGTACCGGTCACAACTCACGGATATCCATTAGTGAATGTGATGCGTGAAGACGCTGCTGAAAAAGGAACAGACCGCGACTTGTTAATGCGTAATGTGAAAACAAGCGAAGATGGATTTATTCAAGTGCCTGCAATTATGGGTGAAAACGAGGAGGGTGAAGCATGAGTATTATTGAAAACAAAACATTAATTGAGCTTCACGAAGGTCTTCGTAATAAAGAATTCACTTCTGTGGAATTAACAAAAGAAACATTCGAACGTATCCATGCTTTAGAACCTAAAGTAGAAGCGTTCGTGACATTGAATGAAGAAGAAGCGTTAAAACAAGCTGCCGCAGCTGACGAAAAAGGCTACGGAGAAGAAGTGTCTCTTCAAGGTCTTCCAATCGGGATTAAAGACAATATCGTGACTCGCGATCTTTTAACAACTGCTTCAAGCCGTATGTTAGAAGACTTCAACCCAATTTACGACGCGCACGTAATGGAATTATTAAAAGCTGAAGGTGCGGTAAACGTTGGTAAATTAAACATGGACGAATTTGCCATGGGTGGTTCAACTGAAACTTCTTACTTCAAGAAAACAAAAAATCCTTGGGACTTAACAAAAGTGCCTGGTGGATCTTCAGGTGGTTCTGCCGCAGCAGTTGCTTCTGGCGAAGTACTTGCGTCTCTAGGTTCTGATACAGGTGGTTCTATCCGCCAACCTGCAAGTTTCACAGGGATTGTTGGGATGAAACCAACATATGGTCGTATTTCTCGTTATGGTTTGATTGCCTTTGCGTCAAGTTTAGACCAAATCGGACCATTTACACGTACCGTTCAAGATAACGCCTTAGTATTAAGCGCGATTTCAGGATATGACCACCGCGATTCAACAAGTGTACCGCAAGAAGTTCCTGCTTACCATAAAGGATTAACAGGCGACATCAAAGGCATGCGTATCGCGTTACCAAAGAATATTTTGCAGAAGGTGTGGACCCTGAAGTTCAAGCAGCTGTTCTTAAAGCAGCTGACCAATACCGTGAAATGGGTGCCATCGTTGAAGAAGTGAGCCTACCTCACTCTAAATACGGTATTCCAGCGTACTATATCATCGCTTCATCTGAAGCTTCTTCGAACTTACAACGTTTCGACGGAATCCGTTACGGTCACCGTTCAACAGAAGCAGAAACATTAGAAGATTTATACGTGAAGAGCCGTTCTGAAGGATTTGGAATGGAAGTAAAACGTCGTATCATGCTTGGAACATTCAGCTTAAGTTCTGGTTACTACGATGCTTACTTCAAGAAAGCGGGTCAAGTACGTACATTAATCAAACAAGACTTTGCAAAAGTATTTGAAAACTATGATTTAATCTTAGGACCTGTAACAACTTCTGCAGCATTCGGATTAGGCGCACACAGCGACGACCCAATCGCAATGTACATGGCAGATTTATTAACAGTTCCTGTGAACTTAGCTGGACTACCAGCAATCTCAGTTCCTGCTGGCTTCACAAACGAAGGTCTACCAGTCGGAATTCAATTAATCGGAAATTACTTCCAAGAAAAAACAATTTACCAAGCAGCGTATGCATTTGAACAAGCAAATGATTACTACTTACGCCGCCCACAATTATAAGGAGGAACAATGACATGAACTTTGAAACAATTATTGGTTTAGAGTGCCACGTTGAATTAAAAACTGATTCAAAAATGTTCTCTCCATCACCAGCGCATTTCGGTGCGGAACCAAATACAAATACAAACGTCATCGACTGGGGATATCCAGGGGTTCTGCCTGTCGTGAATAAACGTGCGTTAGAATTCGGGATGCGTGCAGCTCTTGCGTTGAACTGTACGATTTCTCAAGATACAAAATTCGACCGTAAAAACTATTTCTACCCTGATAATCCAAAAGCGTACCAAATCTCTCAATTCGATTACCCAATTGGTCATGATGGCTGGATTGATATCGAAGTAGAAGGACAAACAAAACGTATTCGTATTGAACGTGTCCACTTAGAAGAAGATGCGGGTAAAAATACGCACGGAACAGACGGATTCTCTTATGTGGACTTAAACCGTCAAGGAACTCCACTGATTGAAATCGTATCAGAAGCAGATATGCGTTCTCCTGAAGAAGCGTATGCGTACCTTGAAGCACTTCGTCAAATCATCATGTTTACGGGTGTTTCTGATGTGAAGATGGAAGAAGGTTCAATGCGTTGTGACGCGAACATTTCAATTCGTCCTTATGGTCAAGAAAAATTCGGTACAAAAACAGAGTTGAAAAACTTAAACTCATTTAACAATGTCCGTAAAGGGTTAGCGTTCGAAGAAGTTCGTCAAGCGAACGTCCTACGTAATGGAGGAGAAATCCTTCAAGAAACACGTCGTTTTGATGATGCGACTGGTCAAACCATCTTAATGCGTGTTAAAGAAGGTTCAAGTGACTACCGTTACTTCCCAGAACCAGACCTACCAAACTTCCATATTTCAAATGAATGGATTGAAGAAGTGCGTGCGTCAATTCCTGAAATGCCAAGCAAACGTCGTGAACGTTACGTGAGCGAATTTGGCTTACCAGAATACGATGCAATGGTCTTAACATTAACAAAAGAAATGTCTGATTTCTTCGATGCAACGGTTGCGGCTGGCGCTGATCCTAAACAAGCGTCAAACTGGTTAATGGGTGACATCTCAGCGCACATGAACAGCAAGAAATTAGAATTGAAAGACTTGAAGTTAACGCCAGAAAGCTTAGCAGAAATGATTCAATTAATCGCAGACGGAACAATCAGTTCGAAATTAGCGAAGAAAGTCTTCTTGTTATTAGCAGAAGAAGGCGGAACTGCAAAAGGTGTTGTTGAAAAACACGGTATGATTCAATTGAGTGATCCTGCTCAGTTATTACCGATTATTCAAGATGTGTTAAATAACAATGCGCAGTCGATTGAAGACTTCAAGAATGGTAAAGACCGTGCTGTTGGATTCTTAGTTGGGCAGATTATGAAGCAAACAAAAGGGAAAGCAAACCCTGGCGTTGTAAACCAACTATTACAACAAGAGTTAGCGAAATACTAAAACAATAAATTATGTTTGATGGCTACGAATTTTTTCGGATGTCTTCATAGTAGCTGTAATAGGGCAACGGCTCGAGCCGAAGTCTCTCGCCTTTAAAGCCTCAAAGGGGGAGTAAGGAAATAAATTCCTAACTCCCCCCTTATTCGTTTTAATGCTATTCCTATTACTGCTACTATAGAATCCGAAAAATTCTCCGCCATCAAAAGTTCTTGGAAATTAGAAACCTTTTTGGATAGTGGGTTAAAGCGCAGAGTTTGCTTGCCCGATAAAAATCCAGAAAGGGAGAAGGAAAGAGCCGAGAGGGGGATGGAATGTGAAGTTAACGATTGAAACGGTATTAAGTCAAGGCGGGGAAACGATGAAGCAGCGTATGCTTGCGGATGCGACGCGTCTTCGCAAGGACTCTGGTTTTGTGCTTAGTTATGTAGAGGATGAAACAAATACACGTGTGAAAGTCGAAGTGGATACAACAGGCGAAATGCCGCATGTGACACTTCATCGTCAAGGCGATGCGCGTAGTAAGATGGAGTTTAATAAAACAAAGGCGACGAAAGGGATTTATGAATTAGGTGCTGGTCGTCAAATGCATTTTGATATTCAGACAAAAACAACTACACGTGGAAGAAGCCGAAGAGACGGTGCTAGTAGTTTTAGAATATCAGTTATTCCAACAAAGACAGCTGATTACAAGCTCGCTTGTGACGTTCCATTTACAAACAGGGGAAAAATGCATAAAAAAATCTCTCTAAAGTAGCACAATATGAAGAATCTGTGCTATACTGTTTAAGATGAACCGGAAAGGAAGTGTAACCATTGGAATTAAAGAAACTCGATGGCATTAATAAAAACGAATTATCAATGGTCGAAGTAGCGCATGCTATTTTAGAAGCTAAGAATGAAGTTTTTAGATTTCAACCAATTATTAGTAGAAATTCAAGAATACATGGAATTAAGCGACGAAGCGTTAGAATCACGTATGGCTCGCTTTTATACAGACTTAAATATCGACGGAAGCTTTATCTCACTTGGAGATAACCGTTGGGGATTACGCGCTTGGTATCCAATCGATTCTATCGATGAAGAAATTGCAACATCTATGGAAGACGAAGAAGTGAAGAAACCCTCGTAAGAAACGTAAGAAAGTTAACGCGTTCGGTAGCGATGACCTTATCGATTACAACGATGATGATCCAGAAGATGAAGAGCTTATCGATGACGAAGACCTTGATAGCGATGACTTAGACGACGATATCGATGTGGATCTTGACGATGATGTGGAAGAGGAAGACGAAATCGATGCTTACCGTTCTGACTTGAACGAACTAGGTGCTGATGAAGACTTAGAAGACGAAGCAAGCGTGGAAGAAGATTTAATTATCATCGACGACGAAGATTTAGACAAAGATTTCGACGAAGAAGACGAAGAAGAGTAATCTTTGGAAATAGTTAGAAAATTAATGGCACAACTTATGAAATTTTTTTTGTTCGTAAGTTGTGCTTTTTTTTTGAAGACAGGTGTATAATGTACCCAATGAGGGTAAATTTGGAGGAAACAATTTGAAAAAAATAAACTACTCAAAAATATTTGATAAGACGTTCTTAAAATTTATCGTCGTTGGAATTATAAATACATTGTTCGGAACGGCTATTATGTTTTTCTGCTTTAATATACTGCAGATGGATTATTGGGTTTCTTCAGCGATGAACTACTTATGTGGAGGAATCCTTAGTTACTTCCTTAACAAAAAGTACACATTCGAAGTGAAGGAAACTAGTTCAAAAGCCATTATCCGATTCGCGATTAACTTGACCGTATGTTATTTATTAGCGTATGGTGTTGCGAAACCTATAGCCTTGTATCTTTTCCAAGGAGCAGGAGAAAAATTACAAGGAAATATCGCACTCGTGATTGGAATGGGCTTGTACGTACTATTAAATTACGTGGGACAACGTTTTTGGGCGTTCAAACAAGATGAGGCAACAGAGCCAAGAAAAGGAATGGAGGGAAAAAATGAAATCTAGTTTTAAGAAGACAGTGGCATTCGTTGCGATGATTGCATGGGCTATTTTAGGACTTACTTTAATGCAACCTGTTAATGCAGCGACAGTAACGCCAACTGTTTCAAACTTAAAAGCAACAGCAGCTGGTCAAAAGGTAACATTTTCTTTCGACTGGGATTTAACAGGTAAATCTGTTAAAGAGGGAGATACTTTCACAATCGATGCTCCAGAAGGTGTCAACATCACTGAAATCGCAACACAATCACTACAAGCAAATGGTGCTGAAGTAGCGACTGTTTCGATGACAGGCAAAAAGATTACTTTTACTTTCAAAAAAGCAATCGAATCAATGAACCAAAAACGTAAAAGGTGGATTCTCATACAAAGCGGAATGGGATAACACTCCAGGAAACCCTGGAAACAAAAACAGCGACTTCAAAAAGTAGGTTCTGAATCAGTAGTAATCACACGTCCTGACGGTCCTGGCGTATTTGAATCTGTAATTAATAAATACAACCTTACAGGGGACTATGTATCTAAACAATTCAAATTAGATGCATCTGAAAACTATGCATGGATGAATGTTGGAGATGACTACTACTTAACTAAATGGTTCATCCGTATTAACGGAGATGGCAAAAAACAAGCTTTAACAAATCCAGTGGTAACAGACCGCATTCAAGCTCCAGCGGTAGATTACTCTAAAAATCACTTTTTGCTCCAGCTGCGAACCATGCAGACAAGTGAATTCTTTGTGGGAACTTACTTAAAACCATCATTCACATTAAGAAAAGGTGGACAAGTAGTTGCTTCAGGTTGGGATTTCTGGAAACATGTTAAATTTGATGCAGACGGTAATGGATTTACTGTGAATTTATCTGACGTAAGTGATGTGTTTAAAACAGCTACAGACGATGAATTAATCATTGAATACCAAACATTAATTCCTAAGACTACAATCCGCGTAGATAACAACGCTACATTGAAATCTGACGAAATCACAACTCCACAAGAAGACCCAGCTTTCTGGAACAACACAGAATTGAAATTCTGGGTGACTGGTGACACAACTGTTACAGTTCAAAAAGAATGGGTTGGCGATAGCGAAGCAGACCGTAAAGACATCACAGTTCAATTAGTAGCTAATGGTCAAAAACTAGACGGTATGACTAAGACTTTAACAAAAGGTTCAGACTGGAAAGCAGAATTCACGAACTTACCTGGTATTAAAGACGGTAAGAAAATTGAGTACTCAGTAGAAGAAGTAAACACTCCTGATGGATATACTTCAAAAGTTGAGAAAATTGATGATTCAAACGTGATCAAAGTTGTGAATACTTCAAACAAACCAACTACAACTACTACTGAAGCTACAACAACAGAAGCTACTACAGTTTCAACAACTGCAGCTACAACGACTACTGAGTCAACAACAGCTGCAACAACAGCTGCTACAACAACAACAGAGTCAACAACAGCTGCAACAACTGCTGCTACAACAACAACAGAGTCAACAACAGCTGCAACAACTGCTGCTACAACAACAACAGAATCTTCAACAGCTGCAACAACTGCAGCAACTACAACAACAGAATCTTCAACAGTTTCTACAACTGTAGCAACAACGACAACAGCTTCAACTACAGCAGCTTCAACTACAGCTGCAACAACAGAAGGTTCTACAACAGGTAATACAACAACAGTAGTGGCTCCAACTCCTGGAACAACAACTACTACTCCAAGCCCAGAATTACCAAACACTGGTTCAATTCGTGACGCTTACTGGGTATTATCAGCAATCTTCGCTACAATTGGTGCAATCGTATTTGTAACAAATAAAAAAGCTGAAGAAAAATAATTAAAACGTAAATTTTGGCTCTTTGTCAAATAGTGTTGATGAAGAATTTTAGGAAGGGATTAAGCAACTAATTGTTGCTTAATTCCTTTTTGTTTTGGGCCAAACATTTTTGTTATTAAGATAATCCTGTTTCTAAAATGGTAATAGTTTTTTTAAAACCGTAGGCATTTCTTTTTAAAGCACTTTTTATTTTATTGTTTATTCCTTCGATAGGGCCATTTGTTCTAGTTGGATACTCACAAGTATTTTGAATATATGGCAAGTAAGTCATAAGAGTCTTTAATACTCTTTTTAAACCAGGAGATAGGTCTAATTGCGTAGCTGCTTCAATCGTTTCCTTGAATTCTATATATTCTCTATCCTGTATACATTCACGAAGTGAATGTACAACCTCATAATCATGTTTAAGAGATGGATTGTTTTCTAAGATATAATCCACAATTCCTTGGATTGTCATAAAAGCTTTCAAAAAAAGCTTATAACGATTATATTTATAGTTCTGAAGTTCATTAGGATTCTTTAAAAATTAACTTCCAATAATGTTTTAACTTTCGATATAATTTAGCGTCTTTATAACGATGCTGATTCATGACACGTACCCGAGTTCGATTTAATTCTCTATTTAAGGCTTGTACGATGTGAAAAGGATCAATGATAATTTTAGCGTTAGGAAACATTTCTTTTATTAATTGAATGTACGGTACGTACATGTCGATAGAGATGGTTTTTACCTTTAATCTAGTCTTAGGCTCAAAACGATAAAAAAATATTGTTTCAAACTGTAAGATTTTCTATCTCGTACAACATCAACCAGCTTGTGTGTAGTGCTATCACAAATAATGAAGCTCATATTACTATCGGAAGATTTAACGGATTTAAATTCATCAAAACACAAATGCTCAGGTAAATCGTGTAATGGTTTAATGGTCAATAATCGTGCTGTATCATCTATGATACGTCTTACAGTATGAACTGAAACATTTGTTTCTTTTGCGATATATGTTTCAGATACTGTTTCACTAATTTTTTTGATTTGATTTCATTTTTTTAATCTTTTTAGAGATATGACAGTGTTTTTTTCTACGATTCGACTAGTGTCTGCGGTAAATGAAGAGCCGCATTCTCTACAGAGAAATCTCTGCTTGCGTAGATTTAAGTAGGCCGGAAGGCCTGAAACAGAACAGAGAGTGATACGAGATGTTTTCGTGCCGTTTTTAACGATATTATTATTTTGGCTAACACATCCACAAACAGTACAAAATTCTGGTTTATGCGTATATGTAGCTGAATAAAATAAAGATTTTCTCTTTTTAAATACCTTCTCTTGAACTTTATTATCCCAAATCATGTTTTTATCTTTGATTTGTAGTGTAGCTTCTAGTATATTGTTCATATGGTCATCATCCTTTTGTTTTAGGTTTCAGCGCTTTTAATATAATGGATGTTGGCCTTTTTGTATACACTAAAATAGGGTTGGTGGAAAAATTCCATCAACCCTAAAAATTATAGAACCTAAATTTTAGACGAGCAGGTTTTCCTGCTCGTTTTTTGTGCTCTCAGTGTAAAAAAATGAACGTTACGGCTCGGTATGTGTATATCGTTCGTAAAAATATACAAAATAACACGTTAAACAGTTGCTTTTTCAAAATAAAAACAGTAAAATCATAACTATCCTAACAAATGGTTTAAGAATGTACGGTTTTTGAACCGAGTTGGAGTTGCATTTATTTCTGTCGATTATTTTTAAGGAGGACTTATGAAAACATTAGAAGAACGTATTCTAAAAGATGGCTATGTTTTAGGCGAAAACATCCTTAAAGTGGATTCTTTTCTGACTCACCAAGTGGATTTGAACTTGATGAAAGAGATTGGAAAAGTCTTTGCGGATAAGTTTAAGGACGCTGGTATTACAAAGGTTGTAACGATTGAAGCATCTGGAATTGCTCCAGCGCTTTATACAGCAGACGCACTTGGGGTTCCGATGATTTTTGCGAAGAAATCAAAGAACATCACGATGAACGAAGGCATCCTCACTGCTGAAGTTTACTCATTTACAAAACAAGTCTCAAATACTGTCTCTATCGCAAGTAAGTATCTTTCCCAACAGGATAAAGTCCTCATCGTCGACGATTTTCTAGCGAATGGACAAGCCGCAAAAGGACTCGTGGAGATTGTCGAACAAGCTGGCGCGAAAGTAGAAGCCATCGGAATTGTGATTGAAAAATCATTCCAAGATGGACGTGGCCTCTTAGAAAAAACAGGCATCCCAGTCTTTTCACTAGCACGCCTAGAACGTTTTGAAAATGGACAAGTCGTATTTAAGGAGGCAGACTTATAATGCAACAACAAGAAAAACACTCACAATCGATGGTGCTCGGGCTTCAACATTTATTAGCTATGTACTCTGGTTCGATTCTTGTACCAATGATGATTGGGAAAGCACTCGGATATAACACGGAACAATTAACGTACTTAGTCTCAACTGACATTTTTATGTGCGGTTTGGCGACATTTTTACAATTACAATTAAACAAATACTTCGGTATCGGCCTTCCAGTCGTGTTAGGGGTAGCCTTCCAATCGGTAGCACCGCTGACAATCATCGGTCAAAACCATGGTAGTGGAGCGATGTTCGGGGCGCTAATCGTGTCCGGGATTTTCGTCGTTCTCATTTCTGGCGTCTTCTCGAAACTGGCAAAATTCTTCCCAGCCATCGTTACTGGCTCTGTGATTACGACAATCGGTTTGACGCTCATTCCGGTTGCTATTGGAAATATGGGTGGTAATGTTCCAGATCCTACAGCTGGTAGCCTGACCTTGTCGCTCATTACAGTTGCCATTATTCTACTCATCAATATCTTTACAAAAGGGTTCGTAAAATCCATTTCTATCTTAATCGGATTAGTCATTGGTACAACTCTTGCGGCATTTATGGGCCTAGTAGATTTTGCTCCAGTAGTCAAAGCACCAATCTTACACGTTCCAACGCCATTTTACTTTGGAATGCCAACATTTGAGTTCACTTCGATTTTCATGATGTGTGTTATCGCGATGGTTTCCATGGTAGAGTCGACAGGGGTGTACTTAGCGCTTTCTGATATTACGAATGATCCAATCAATGAAACGCGTCTTCGCAACGGTTACCGTGCGGAAGGGTTAGCCGTGTTACTCGGTGGTGTTTTCAACACATTCCCATATACAGGATTCTCTCAAAATGTGGGCTTAGTGAAAATGTCGGGCATCAAAACACGTCTTCCAATCTACTACGCAGCAGGCTTTCTTCTATTATTAGGACTTCTTCCAAAATTTGGCGCCTTAGCACAAATCATTCCTGATCCAGTCATTGGTGGAGCGATGATTGTAATGTTCGGATTCGTATCTCTTCAAGGGATGCAAATGCTCGCTCGTGTGGATTTCGCAAATAACGAGCACAACTTCCTGATTGCAGCAGTCTCAATCGCTGTCGGCGTCGGCTTTAATAATAGTAATTTATTCAATAGCCTCCCAACAGAATTTAGCATGTTCTTCAAAAACGGAATCGTTATGGCCAGCATCCTTGCCGTCGTCCTCAACGCGATTCTCAACCGTAAGAAGAAATAAATAAACTCGTTATCTCCATTCTAAGAGAAGGTCTCCCCACCTTCTCTTTTTTTCTTATTCTCCCTTAAAGTTTCCTTGTCTTCAGCGGGCCCGCCTCCTGAAATTGTTCAAAGTATCCATGCATGCAAAAATTACAAGAAGCAAAACCAAAACCATTGTGGAGCGGTAAAAATAAACTCAATTCAGTTGGGTTTCTACATAGATGATTTCGAAGAAACTTGCGGATTTTATAATCGCAGTAACGGGGGATTGCATCGAATGTGAATTAGGCGGAGTAGGGACGTGTCCCGTACTCCGCGTTTGAAGCTTCGAAGGTGCAAGACTACAGGCTTGCACCGGTGCCCCGTAACAGTGATTATAAAAAGAATCCGCAAGGATTCGCAGAAATCATCAGCACTAACCAAACTCCAGAAAGCCAAAACTGAATCTCAGCACAATTTCACACCCTCCATAATGTTTTCATTTAGTTTTCACTTCTCGTATTTTTTGCGTAGGTATGGTATACTATGCCTATCTTTAAACAATTTCAAGGAGGCTTAGCCCAACATGGCTGAAGACAAGAAAACATTTTACTTAACCACACCGATTTACTATCCAAGTGGCAACTTACACATTGGTCATGCCTATACAACAGTAGCCAGCGATGCTATGATTCGCTATAAAAAACTACAAGGGTTTGACACTTACTTCTTAACAGGAACAGATGAACACGGACAAAAAATCCAAGAAAAAGCGAAAGAAGCAGGCGTTTCTGAAATTGAATTCGTCGATAAAATTATTTTCGGCATTCAAGACCTTTGGAAAAAACTAGATATCTCTTACGATGACTTCATTCGTACAACACAACCACGCCATACAAAAGCGGTTCAAAAGATTTTCCAAAAATTAGTGGACAATGGCGATATTTACCTTGGTGAATACGAAGGTTGGTATTCAGTATCAGACGAAGAGTACTTCACTGAGTCTCAATTAGTCGAAGTATACCGCGATGCTGAAGGAAATATGATTGGTGGGGTTGCGCCAAGTGGACACGAAGTAGAACTCGTTAAAGAAGAATCTTACTTCTTCAGAATGAGTAAATACGCAGACCGCTTATTGCAATACTATGAAGAACACCCAGATTTCATTCAACCAGAATCACGTAAAAATGAGATGATTAATAACTTCATCAAACCAGGTTTAGAAGACTTAGCCGTATCACGTACATCATTTGACTGGGGAATTCCAGTGCCAAACGATCCTAAACACGTGGTTTACGTATGGATTGATGCGTTATCGAACTATATTACAGCACTAGGATATGGTAGCGATGATGAAACATTATTCAACCGCTACTGGCCTGCAGATGTGCATTTTATCGGAAAAGAAATCGTTCGTTTCCATACGATTTACTGGCCAATTATGTTAATGGCATTAGATTTACCATTACCGAAGAAAATCTTCGCACATGGCTGGTTATTGATGAAAGACGGTAAAATGTCTAAATCAAAAGGGAACGTGGTAGACCCTAATACTTTAATCGAGCGTTACGGCTTAGATGCACTTCGCTATTACTTATTACGTGAAGTACCATTCGGTTCTGACGGAATCTTTACTCCAGAATCATTCGTAGAACGTATCAACTATGACTTAGCTAACGACTTAGGAAACTTATTAAACCGTACTGTTGCGATGATTAATAAGTATTTCGATGGAACCATTCCTGCACACACTGCACCGGTTTCCACATTTGACCAAGAATTAGTGGATGCTTCAAAAGAGATGATCGTGGAAGTCGAAGAAGCGATGGAAAAATATGCAATTCTCAGTGGCTCTTGCAAGCAATCTGGAAATTCGTTTCTCGTACGAATAAATATATTGATGAAACAACTCCATGGGCGACCGTGAAAGACGAAGCACGCCAAGAAGAATTAGCACGTACAATGAACTACTTAGCAGAAAGCTTACGTATCATTGCTGTTGCCTTACAACCATTCTTGACAGAAACTCCAAGCCAAATCTTGGCACAATTAGGAATTACAGATAGCGCGTTAATGGATTACCCTTCATTACACACATTCGGCGTGATTCCTGAAGGAACTAAGGTCGTTGAAAAAAGGTCAACCAATCTTCCCACGTTTAGACGTTGAAGAAGAAGTAGCTTACATCCAAGCAAAAATGGGTGGGGCACCAGCTGAAGAAGAAAAACACAGACTGGAACCCAGAAGAAGTGGAACTTTCAAGCGAAAAAAAGAAAGCATTAAATACGACGACTTTGATAAGATTGAATTGAAAGTCGCAGAAGTCATCGAATGCGGACCAGTGGAAGGGGCAGACAAATTGCTTCAATTCCGCTTAGATGCTGGAGATGCTGGCGGTCACCGTCAAATCCTTTCTGGTATCGCAGAATGGTATCCAGACCCTAGCGTGTTCGTTGGTAAGAAAGTCGTTATCGTAGCGAACTTGAAACCACGTAAAATGCGCGGACAAATCAGCCAAGGAATGATTCTTTCGGCTGAAAAAGATGGCGTCCTACAAGTGGTCTTTGCACCAGAGGGAATGCCAAACGGCTCAACAGTAGCTTAATTAAATAAAAGAGTATAAGTGACCCTTCGAATGCGAAGAACGACATTTGAAGGGCCGCTTTTTTAAAGGAGTTAACTTATGAAAAAAGGATTATTAACAGGGTTACTGCTTTTCGGATTTTTCTTCGGAGCAGGGAACTTAATTTTTCCACCAACTTTAGGATATCAATCAGCGGATCAACTATGGCCAGCAGTCATCGGATTTATCGTTTCTGGGGTCGGTCTTGCGATTGGAACCCTTTTTAATCGGAACAGTCATCAATGGTGGATTTAAGAAAGAGTTGGACGAAAAGATTCATCCAATCTTCTCACTCGCATTTTTTTATTGGCATTATACTTATCCATTGGACCATTCTTTTGCGATTCCACGTACAGCAACGGTTTCTTACAACATCGGAGTAGCGCCGTTTTTACCAGATTCAAAAATCAGGACTACTTATTTACGCGACGATTTACTTTGCGGTAGCCTTCTACTTAGCGTATAACCGTTCATCACTCTTATCAAGCATCGGTAAAATCTTAACGCCGATTTTTGCAGGGTTAATTTTAATCCTAGTCGTCGTTGGAGCGTTCAAGTTTGGACAAACTGCCCCTGAATTAGCTGGACAAACAAACCTAACTGCACAGACAGCCTTCGGGAATGGATTTATCGAAGGGTATAACACGCTAGATGCCTTAGCAGCGGTAGCCTTCTCGGTCGTTGCCGTAAACACGCTAAAAGAATTCCATTTCAGCTCTAAGAAAGAGTACCAGAAAACAATCATGAGCGTTGGCGTTGTAACTGCGATTGGATTCAGCGTATTGTATATCGGACTTGCTTTCCTTGGAAATCATTTCAACGTGGCAAGCGCATTAGCAAAAGATGCAGATTTAAACGTTGGTTCTTACGTATTAACAATGGCTTCACGCGAGTTATTCGGTACATTCGGACAAGCCTTCCTTGCAGTGATGGTAGTCATTACCTGCTTAACAACAACGGTAGGGTTAATCGTATCTGTAGGGGAGTTCTTCGAAGAAACATTCCCTCGCTTCTCTTATAAAGTGTATGCGACTGTATTTACATTAATCGGATTTGGTGTAGCAACACTTGGTCTTCAAACGATTATCGCATTCTCACTTCCAGTATTGATGATTTTATATCCAATTACAGTTGTGATTGCGTTCTTCGTATTAGTGAATAAGAAAGTGGCGTTCTCTAAGAGAGGAATGCAGTTAACAGTGGCGTTGACAACGATTATTTCAACAGTTTCAAGTTTAGCGTCAGCGTTGAAATTAGAAGGCTTAGCCAAAGCGTTGGAAATTCTTCCACTGCAAGGGTTGTCGCTAGGATGGATGGGACCGGCGATCATCGGTATTTTAATCGCGCTCATCTTACCAGACAAGATCAAAGGCGAAGCATTCGACTTCGAAGCATTTCAAACAAAATAGTGTATAGTGCATAGATGATTACTGCGTATCCTTACGGATATCTTCATAGTAAAGGAAATAACTGTACCGGCAAGAGCCAAGGTCTCTTTGCCTACCGAACTTCAAAGGGCGTCATGTTGATTAATCAACTGACGCCCTAATTCATTTCGGTTACACTCGTTATTTCCATTACTATAGAATCCGTAGGATACTTCGTAATCATCTATTTTATTTGTGCTTATATTTATTTGAAATGCTTCAAACTCTTCAAAAAAGGGACGCACTATGAAACAAAAAGAAACTCCGGCTGGGATTCCAGTCGGAGTTTTTGCATGCTAAAGGGCTTCGATAAAGCGCTCAGAGTGAGTTTGCCACATATCGGGATTGAAGCGAGCGGTTTCGGGAATGAGAATCATGTGGTAGAGTCGGACCGTGCTTCCGTCTTTGACCTCATAGGAGTACTCGTATAAAAATCCAATACGTTTGGCGAAGTCGCAAGAGTCTGTGTGCGTACTTTCTACTTTTAAATAGAGCTCTGAGATGCCCTGCTCAACAAGGTACGGATGTAATAATTGAAAGGCTTCAATTAAAATGTCACGATGCCAATATTCTTCGAGCAGCGCGAAATCCAATAGATGACTTTGGTCTGTGGAGACTTTCATAAAGCCAATTGGCAGGTCGTAATTCTTCATTTCAATCATAAAAAAGTACGGATCGTTGTCCATTAGGTGTGTATAAAAGTTCTCTGCATTTAAATGAGACGTTGCAGATACCCATGGAAGATTAGACGTTGCTAGTGGGTCGGTTAGCAAGGATTTTACAATCTCCATGTCAGTTTCGTGAAAGGGCCTTAGAGAGATACGTTGTGATGCTAGTGTAGGTACGTTCATAATCGCTACCCCCTTTCTCTACCTGCATTATAGTAGTAAAAATCAGGAAAGTAAAGAGGAAGAATTGCGTTTACAACAATAATGAAAAGGGTTCCGAAATAGTCTGAAAACATAAGAATTTTTCCTAATTCTATGGTAGAAGCTGTCAAATTCTGACGTCATTTTTTATCGTGACTTTTGTCATGGTGAGTCGTGACGGACGGGCCTACTGAGTGACCTTCGTTTTTGTTAAAGTAGAATCATCAAGAACAACACATGGAGGCAAACATGATTACAGTAGAAAAAATTACAAAGCGTTTTGGAAACAAGACAGCTCTAAACCAAATTCAATTTAACGTCGAAAAAGGAGAAATCTTCGGGTTCTTAGGACCAAGTGGAGCAGGGAAAACAACCCTCATCAATATCCTAACTGGCCAACTAAAAGCTGACGAAGGAACGACACAACTCCTCGGCAAAGATACAAAGAACCTTACCCCAGAAGACTTAGCACATATCGGTCTCGTTGGAGATTCAAGTGGCTACTACGAAAAATTAAGTCTCGAGAAGAACTTAATCGTCTACGCAAAGATTTACGGATTACCAAATAGCCGCGTCGATGAAGTGCTTGAACAAGTCGGACTACTAGAAAGTAAGAAGACGATAGCGGAAAAACTTTCAACAGGGATGCGACAAAGAATGTTTCTCGCAAGAGCACTCTTAAACAGACCAGAGTTACTCTTCCTAGACGAACCAACGAGTGGGCTAGACCCAATGACTTCTAAGAAGATTCACCGTCTGTTGGAAGAACTAAAAGCAGCGGGGACAACGATTTTCCTAACGACACACGACATGGTCGAAGCCACAGAGATGTGTGATCGCATTTCCCTACTAAACCAAGGGGACTTAGTAGAAATCGGAACACCACGAGATATTATTCAAAAGTATAACAAAGAAAAACGAGTGAAAGTCACATTCACTGACCACAGCGCACAAGTGATGGCTTTTGAAGACTTGAAAGATCAAGATATGACGCAAGTGGAGCTCATTCACTCAATGGAACCAACGTTAGAAGACATCTTTTATTCAATTGACAGGAGAGAAATTAAATGATTAAAAAGAATTAGCGCCTTAATTTGGCTACGTACACAAATGATTTTTAAGCAATGGAGCAATGTTATTCCAAATCGTATTCCCGTACGGAATGTTACTGGCATACGACCATTTCATGAACAAAGACGGCAACCCACAAACAGCCGTACAAATCCTATTCATGATGATTCCGCTAGCGCTTAGCTTATCTGTCGGATCAATGATTACAATTATGCTTGCCGAAGAAAAAGAAAAGAAAAAAACTTGAAAAACACTCTTCTTAAGCGGCATTCACTCAGTAGAATACTTAATTTCAATCTTATTCTACCCAGTAGTTTTTAGCATTGATTACGATTGTAAGCTTCCCAATGATTGTTAAAGCGGATCTTTCAGGACGTTGGATGGAATATGGTGCAATCGTTGCGAGTGTGGCTATCTGTGTGATTTTACTTAACTTATTAGTAGGTGCTTTGACAGATACGCAAGCAAAAGCGCAAGTAAATGGTGTGATTCCGATGATGGGGATTGCGTTCTTACCGATGTTCTCAATGTTGAGCGATGCGGTATCAAAAAGTGACACACTATACATTTATGGGGAACTTTGTGGATTTCTTTTGTCAAAAAAACGACTTCGCCTTAACTGCCCAAAAGCTTCATCGTTCCTGGTGTATGGATTGTGGTGCTACTCGTCTTAAACTTCTTCTTCTTAAAAACCTAAAGCAAAGAACTAGAATGAGCTGGGACTTAGTTTAGGATTACTGCGAATCCTTACGGATTCTTTTATAAAAAGCTATAACGGGGCACCGGTTCGAGCCTAAAGTCTCTCACCTTTAAAGATTCAAAGCAGGAGTACGTCCTTAAGAGGACTACTCCTGCTAATTCACTCTTTAATGCTTATTCCCGTTACAGCTATTATAAAATCCGTAAGATTCTCCGTAATTTTAAGGATACGAGACATCGCGCTCAGAAATGGAACGTTGGACCAGAACAACGCAAAGGACTCGAGACGAGTCGTGCGGATGTTTCGGGAAACGCACGCCATTTCTGCGATGACGAGTTCAACTACAAATTATGTGAAAGCTTCTAGCGATGGTGCTTTGAGAGTTAAGGCTCCATAGACAACTAGGACTTCGAGTTGAAAACAAGTAAAAATTCCGATTTAATCGTATTTCCTCCAAAAGGTATGGACTTTTGGAGAATTTTTTGAGCAAAATAGTATAAGAAGAGAGCAAGATGTAACATTTTTGTTACGTAACAAAAATGTTACACTCAAGAAAAACGGAGGTGTATTTATGAGGTATAAACGCGAATTTTCAGAGGAGAACTTTGAAGAGTTAATGGGATTGCCGTATGGGAGGATGGTAAAGGCTGCTGCGATTTTACAACTGATTGAAGAAGAAGGTGTGACTCCTGAGATGATCGAAAAATGGGGGAGATTCGATGAAGAAGAAGGAATCATGTATTTGGTCTTTGAAGCAGAAGATATTACGGAAGGAGTGAATGGCAGTGACTTCCTTAAGAACAGAGAAATTCTCGATTATTGCCTCCCGCTATCCGAACTTTAAAGAGGATTTGGCGAAAGAATTAGCACGACATCGGGCATCACTACGCATTATTAAACTTCGTATGGAAAGCAATACAACCAGAGAGAAATATGCAAAGAAAGTAGGATTTAACCGTACAGCGCTGGCAAGGTTGGAGCGTGGGAAAGGAACGCCTAACCTATCGACGCTGATTGAACTAGCGCACCAAAATGGGTACGAGGTGGATATTCAGCTCAAACCGTTTGGATATTAATTAAATTGAATTGGCTATTCTGACTCTTGTTGGAGTAGCCTTTTTATTTCCACTAAAAGACGGTATAATAAACGTGATAAACTCTGGAGGAACAGAAATGAAGAAAAAAACGAATTTTTATACAGTAATAATCGAGGATTTAACGCATGAAGGACTTGGGGTCGGGAAGGTCGATGGATTCCCGCTATTTATCGAAAATAGTATCCCGGGAGAAGTTGTTCGTGTGAAGACGATGAAGATTGGAAAAAGCTATGGCTACGCGCGTGTGGAGGAGTGGCTGGAAGTGAGCCCAAATCGCGTGGAGGTCAAAGACGCCCTTGGAACACGTGTGGGAACGATGCCGCTGCAACATATGACGTATGAGAGTCAGCTGGCCTTCAAGCAGCAACAAGTGAAAAATGTGATGACGAAAATTGCGAAGATGCCAGAATTAGAAGTTCGTCCAACGCTTGGAATGGAGAGTCCGCTGGGCTACCGAAACAAGGCGCAAATTCCAGTGCGTACGGTAGACGGGCAGTTGACGACAGGTTTCTTCAAAAAGAACTCGCATGACTTAATTCCGATTGAAGATTTCCATATTCAAGACCCTGAAATCGACCGCCTGATTGTGGCGGTGCGAGATATTTTAAGAAAATATCCGGTGGTGGCGTATGATGAATCGAACCATACTGGAGACTTGAAGCATATTATCGTGCGACGCGGACTCCGTACGAAGCAAGTGATGATTATTTTTGTGACGAGAACAAAGGTGTTGCCACAAGCAGAAGCGATTGTCAGAGACATTACGGCAGCGCATCCGGAAGTGGTGTCTATCGTGCAAAACATCCAACCGAAGCCAACGAATGTCATCATGGGACGTGAGACAAAGGTGCTATTCGGGGAAGATGTGTACGAAGAGAAATTGTTCGAATTCACGTTCAAGATTAGCGCGCGTTCGTTCTTCCAAGTCAATACCGTGCAAACCGAAGTGCTCTATCAACAGGCCATTGACGCTGCGGATTTGAAGGGCGGCGAGACCGTCGTAGATGCATATTGCGGAATTGGGACGATGAGCTTGGCCTTTGCTCGCGATGCCAAGAAAGTCTATGCCATGGAAATCGTGGATGATGCGATTGTGATGGCCAAGGAAAATGCGAAGCTGAACGGTGTGACAAATGTGCACTTTGAAACGGGTGCGGCTGAGAAAATCATGCCACGTTGGAAGGAAGAAGGCATCCAGCCAGATGTGATTGTGGTGGATCCACCGCGCAAAGGGCTTGACCTTGCCTTTATCGAAGCCGCGTGCGCAACAGGTCCTGAACGCATCGTGTACGTGAGCTGTAACCCAGCAACACTCGCTCGTGATCTTGTCCACTTCAAGGAACGTGGCTACGAGGCACAATACGTGCAACCCGTGGATATGTTCCCAATGACCGCGCATGTTGAGGCGGTAAGTTTGCTAGTCAAGGAGTAAAACGACGAAGATTAGCATTTACTTCCGCCCATGCGATAGCTGTCCGTGATTGACAAGTGCTAGCACGCAGACAGAACGGAGATAGCGAACCGCTGAGTGTGTCGCTCTGCTCGTAAAAGCTTAGAAACCTTTGAACGAAAGGGATAATGAAAGCCTTGATTGCAAGGCTTTTTGCTTTATGGTGGGTAAGTATCAGAGTGAGAAAAATTTTTTTGGAATGAGTAGAAGTGATAGCTAGAAATTATCAGTTTCTATTTCCATTTACCCTGTGGGTACGTGTTTGTTTCCATTGACAAGGAGTTTGTGGGAATAGAAATGTACCCACCTTGTTTGAATCAAGTGAAGTGTAGTTGAAGGAAATCTGTTGAAAGCAATACTTCATTTTACCGAATAAGTAATAATTTAGGCAACTTCAAATCGATTAAAAAAACTATTTTTAAAGGTTAAGAGTAGACAAAAATTGTCCACTCTTTTTGCAAACTCAATTTATCAATAAATGAAATGAGGGAATGTAAAATGAAATATTTTGAGGTTGAGTTAGAAAAATCCTGATGAATTTTTAAAAACTACAAACAGAAGATTTTTGTGAAAGCTAATCGCTTGCTACTAAGGAAGATAATCCAGAGCGTTACAGTCTATGAAGAAAACTTCGTCATATCCTTTAAATCTGGCATCGAATTGGAAGTATGAGTCTCATTCCATAACTTTTTATATTGAACATATCATCTTGTTGTGTTATACTATAAATTGATATAAACAAAGATGTAGGAGGAACCGAAACTATGACAGCCTCAATGCGTTTAAGATAAGCTGGCAATAAAAAAAGCAGAATCTATACCCGATGATAGGCTTTTTTTGTTGTGCTTATTTATACGATATTGAGCATTCATTAGTTACGGTGAGGATATTGGTTATTTAACTATACCTTTATTTAACTATGTCTTTAATATGAATGTTTCCAAATTGTATGTATGCAGACCAAAAAGCCACATTGTGGGGTTTTGGCCTGCATTTTTATTGCCTAGAATGCTATTCAAAATAGAAATTCAAGCAAAAATAATATGCAGGAGATAATATAAATGGAAAAAAATACAACAATTGGAAACGAAAAATTTTTATGCAATATGGGCAGGGCAAGCAGTATCATTAATCACTAGTGCCATCCTGCAAATGGCGATTATTTTTTTACCTTACAGAAAAAAACAGGATCTGCGATGGTCTTGTCTATGGCTTCATTAGTAGGTTTTTTTACCCTATGCGATTTTTGGGACCTGCCATTGGTGTGCTAGTGGATCGTCATGATAGGAAGAAGATAATGATTGGTGCCGATTTAATTATCGCAGCAGACTGGTGCAGTGCTTGCTATTGTTGCATTCTGTATGGAGCTACCTGTCTGGATGATTATGATAGTATTGTTTATCCGTAGCATTGGAACAGCTTTTCATACCCCAGCACTCAATGCGGTTACACCACTTTTAGTACCAGAAGAACAGCTAACGAAATGCGCAGGCTATAGTCAGTCTTTGCAGTCTATAAGCTATATTGTTAGTCCGGCAGTTGCAGACACTCTTATACTCCGTTTGGGATTTAAATGCTATTATTGCCATCGACGTATTGGGTGCTGTGATTGCATCTATTACGGTAGCAATTGTACGTATACCTAAGCTGGGTAATCAAGTGCAAAGTTTAGAACCAAATTTCATAAGGGAGATGAAAGAAGGAGTTGTGGTTCTGAGACAAAAACAAAGGATTGTTTGCCTTATTACTCTTAGGAACACTATATACTTTTTGTTTATATGCCAATCAATGCACTATTTCCTTTAATAAGCATGGAACACTTTAATGGAACGCCTGTGCATATTTCTATTACGGAAATTTCCTTTGCATTTGGGATGCTAGCAGGAGGCTTATTATTAGGAAGATTAGGGGGCTTCGAAAAGCATGTATTACTAATAACAAGTTCATTTTTTATAATGGGGACCAGTTTAGCCGTTTCGGGAATACTTCCTCCAAAATGGATTTGTAATATTCGTAGTTTGCTGTGCAATAATGGGGCTTTCGGTGCCATTTTATAGCGGTGTGCAAACAGCTCTTTTTCAGGAGAAAAATTAAGCCTGAATATTTAGGACGTGTATTTTTCTTTGATCGGAAGTATCATGTCACTTGCTATGCCAATTGGGTTAATTCTTTCTGGATTCTTTGCTGATAAAAATCGGTGTAAATCATTGGTTTTTTTACTATCAGGTATTTTTAATTATTGGCATTGCTATAGTTTGCCAAATGATAACTGAGGTTAGAAAAATTAGATTTAAAAATAAACAATATTGGAGGAATATTTATGTATCTTATTTTTCATGTAACTCTTCCTGCTAAAAATCGCAGGGTTTTTCCCTGCATACAAGCAAATGAAAGCATGCGATTATAGACAGGAGGAAATGTTATGGAATTAATATTAAAAAGCAAAAAGACATTCGTGTGGAATTCAAAGGACGCGATGTTTTAGATATAAATGAATTAGAAGTATATGATTATGACCGTATTGGTTTAGTAGGAGCAAATGGTGCTGGAAAAAAAGCACTTTACTCAGGGTACTTTTTAGGAGAATTAACTCCCCCAGGATGTAAAATGAATCGTCTGGGTGAACTTGCCTATATTCCCCAGTTGGACGAAGTAACTCTGCAGGAGGAAAAAAGATTTTTGCACTTGTAGGCAAGCTAGGGTGTTGAGCAATTAAATATACAGACTATGAGCGGTGGTGAAGAAACAAGGCTTAAAAAATAGCACAGGCCTTATCGGCACAGGTTCATGGTATTTTAGCGGATGAACCTACGAGCCATTTAGACCGTGAAGGAATTGATTTTTCTAATAGGACAGCTAAAAATATTTTACAGGTGCACTGTTAGTTATTAGCCATGACCGCTATTTTTCTTGATGAAATAGTAGATAAAATATGGGAACTGAAAGATGGCAAAATCACTGAGTATTGGGGAAACTATTCTGATTATCTTCGTCAGAAAGAGGAAGAACGTAAGAGCCAAGCTGCAGAATACGAACAATTTATTGCGGAACGTGCCCGATTGGAAAGGGGTCATGGAGGAAAAAGCGAAAACAGGCTCGTAAAAATAGAACAGAAGGCAAAAAGGTTCTTCAAAAGAAAAAAAGTACTGAAGACGGAGGGCGTTTAGCTCATCAAAAAAATCAATAGGAAGTAAGGAAAAAAAGATGTATAATGTCGCTAAAACCCTAGAGCACAGGATTGCGGCCTTAGGAAAAGTAGAAGCTCCGGAAGGCATTCGCAGAATTCGTTTCAGGCAAAGTAAAAGCATTGGAGCTCCATAATCCATACCCTATAGTCGGTGCAGAAATTAATAAAGTATTTGGGGATAAGGCTCTGTTTGAAAAATGCATCTTTTCAAATTCCGTTAGGAGCAAAAGTGGCGTTAACTGGTGGTAATGGAATCGGAAAAAAACAACTTTAATCCAAATGATCTTAAACCATGAAGAAGGAATTTCTATTTCGCCTAAGGCAAAAAAATAGGTTACTTTGCACAGAATGGTTACAAGTACAACAGTAATCAGAATGTTATGGAGTTTATGCAGAAGGATTGTGACTACAATATATCAGAAATTCGTTCAGTGCTAGCATCTATGGGGTTCAAACAGAACGATATTGGAAAAAAAGTTTATCTGTTTTAAGCGGTGGAGAAATTATAAAAATTGTTGCTTGCTAAAATGCTCATGGGTAGATATAACATCCTAATAATGGATGAACCCAGTAACTTCCTTGACATACCAAGTTTAGAGGCTTTGGAAATACTAATGAAGGAGTACACCGGAACTATCGTGTTTATCACCCACGATAAACGATTACTCGAAAATGTAGCAGATGTAGTTTATGAAATTAGAGATAAGAAAATAAATCTGAAACATTAAATTTAAGGTAGTCGCTGGTCAGTATAGTCTGTTCTGGTTGGCGACTCCATTGTTAAAGAGTATAAAGACTTTAGATTTTATGAATATTAAAAATAGGAACAGTCAATTGAACTGCTCCTATTTTTCTGCTAAATATATTGTAGTTTTCTTATATGTATAATGATAGATTAGCGGATTCTCATCTACGGTACTTACTTCAAATATGAAGAAGTGATCGCGGTTATCTCTGGACTTTTCCTTATTGAGGACAAAGTAATTCTTACGTGAAGTCGCCATTGTTTTTAGGATATCATCAGTTAGGAAGGTCAATGGAATATTCATGTTAGAGTAGCGGTAGAAGTCACGTTCAAAATCTTGGTAGCTCTCGCTATAATAGTCCATTTGTAGGTGATTACGCTGAAACTCAAGCTGATTCATAGAGCACCTCCTCGACAAGTTCAATACTAATAATGTCTTTTAATTTCAAATTGATGTGACCTGTTGTAGTTTTTTTATCAAAATGAAATCTTTGGTCAGACTTGGTATTGTTCCAGTGTAGGAAACACGCTTGTTTTTTTCAATCACTTGAATGCGTGTGCGTAGTCGCCTGGCGTATACTTGACTGAGGAGTAATAATTTCTTCTCTAGTGATAAGTCAGACATGTACGTTACTTTTGTTTGTATCATCAGAGAGTGCTGATGCATGTTCAGATAGGAAAAAAAGCCCATCCATTTTTTTGCATCTTTGTATCCTGGTACTCTCTTGCTGATTGAAATGGTAAATATGAACGGTCAATCATATCAAATCCTTTTCTATGCAGAGGCAAGGGTATTTTTTTATCAAATTGAATCGTAAAACCTTGAATTCCCCCACCTGTGTAACATTCTTTAAAAGCGATTGATTACCTCAGTATAGATTATCACAGATGAGCTTTGTTGGCTTAATGCTAAATGTAAATTCCAATGGTAATCGGTTTTCAGATTTAGCATGTACTAGTCGTATCGATATTTCAGTTGTTTTGAGTTTTCTCTGACGAAGTTTTGAAGTTGCTGTTTCAACGATTCCATGTAAAAATCTTTCAAGCATTTCAATATCATTACATCCTTTGCTACGGATTTCTGAAAATTGTACTGTATTTTTTTCTTGTTTCATTTTAATCCCTCCAATCCACCCGCGGAATGACCACCGATAAGTTTACTGCGTTCAATATTTCTGGAACCTTCAGTTAGGACGGTTCCTTTTTGTATGGCTAAAAAACCAAACTGTTCTCTGACAACATCAATAGCTGTCTGAAGTCTATTATCTTTTTCAATTTGTTCTACATCATCAAAGAGTGATAGTAGAGTATAGCTTTCATCTACGAAGCCACTATAAGATACACCAATTTGTCTCACTGCACCAGAGGTGTATTTTTTCGGAATAATACAAGTACATGACTCACCATTGTTTTGGGGAGATTTGCGGGTTCAATTTTATTCTGAGCATTTATAGATTTTTTCATCTCAGTCCTAGAATAGCCAATATGAATAGAAACGACAGTAGTCAATACTAGGGCTACTGTTCCGTTCCACAGTATCATTTAAAAATCATTTTCACACCCTTTCGTCTATTAGTATAGAAGAAAGCTCTCAGCACATGTTGAGGCTGTTGTGTTGCTACAACGAGCAGATACGTAGAAATCATTTATTTTAAGCACTATTTCAAGCATGTCGTCTTTACTGGTGAGGGTGATAAAATCAGAAATAAGGTCATAAAAAACTACATCAATGTTTCTGTAGTGATTGATATGGAGTGTGGAGATATAAAATAATATTAAAAGCAGGTATTATTTAGAATGTAAATAGTGATATAATGTTATTATTAAAAAGGGATTATACGCAACCATGTTTTGGAGGTGAAATGCTTGGATAGATATGATTATATAGAGAGTATTGTCTCTTTTCTCAAAGGAGTAACGGGTATTAACTATCAGTTGCAGTTAAAAGAAATTTTAGCTGTATATTATAAGTATTTTGGAAAAGTCTATGAAATGCCAGATTTTTTTATGGTGGTGATCAAAAAAATGATGGCTGTGTCCTTGAAGATGGATTATTTTATCAGGTCTTTGCACCTACTAGATTAAAAAGATTCATTGAAAAAAAGAGATTCAAGAGAAATTTGTTGAAGATTTAAGTGGTTTGCTAAACATAATTTATGAAGAAAAAAATGGAATGGAAGATTAAATAATTTTATATTTATTGTTAATACATTTGACAACAATCTTCCTCACGATAGTGAAGGATTTTTTTGAAAAAAAGGTCAACGAGTTTAAAGAAAAAAATATGCAATAACTTTCCAGTATAGAGTAACAAATACGGATTATGTTCGTGATATTTTTAACAGAAATCAATGATATTGAAGTGTTAAAAAGAATTTCAGCAACTTTACGAGTTAGGGATATGATGGATTATAATGCTATTAATGAGCAAATAATTATGGACTTAATAATTGGAATTTCAGGTAATCTTAGTCGTCAATCCATTAATGGTGAATCGACTCAATCATATCAGAGAATATCGTCGGTTGAAAAAAATATCAATCAATTCTTTGGATGGAAAAAGAGATGAAATAGAGAGTATTATTTCTAAATTAGATGTTGTAGAAAGTGCTGTTAATACGATTAATCAAGATATACTATATGATAATAAGTTTGAAAGAGTAAAAGAACAAGTTATAAGTAAGTATGTTGAATTATCAGTACAAGTTCACGGAGTAGAGCTGTATAACACATTGATAAATGAGATGTTATCATACTCTCAGGATAAGTGGAATTTAGATGTACCAATGAAGTTTTTGATAGTCTATATATTTGATAAATGTGATATATTTGAAAAAGAGAGGTGATAAGAATGATATTACCGGATAAGTATACTTCTTTAACCGAGAGCTTTATTGGTATCAGTGCTGTATTACTAGATACATTGGGTGATAAAAAGCTTACTGTCGACACACTATGGAATAACTTTAATAAGAAATATGTTAAAACAAATAAGCTCAAACATGCTCCAGTTTATCAAAAAGTATATTTATGTGTTAGAGTTTATGTATCTATCAAATATGATTTCTTATAACGAGAAAGGGGAAATTGTAAATGAAAAATATTAGAATTAATAATCAAGAATCCCCAAGGGAAACCAATTGAGGATATAAAATTTAATGAAGTAGGAGTTTCGTTTATATACGCTGATATACAAAAATCCGGCAAACCTAAAAAGGAACGATAAATAGTTTAGGTAAAAACATTGTCTGCTCAAGTTCATTGACTACATTTTTGGTGCAAATGAAGATTTGGCTATGGTTAAAGAGCCAATTCATGGTTTTAAATTAGAAGCAACGGTAAAATATGAGGGTAAGTACTTCACTGTTGTGCGAACATTAGGAAACTCTGATGAAATGTATATAGATGGAAAAGGATATAGCTTATCAGAGTACAAGGATTTCTTTCAGCTAAAAAAAGAAGACTACTTGGAAAAACAAATTATCTTAAGCAAGAAGTCAACTGAAATTAGTCAAAAGAACTAATGCTGGCAAAGATGATGTAATCAGTTGTTTGGAATTATTGAACCTAAAAAGATATTTTAGAGGAAATAGGGAATATTTATGATTCTCAAGACCGCATAAAAAGAATTAAAGACAAATAAGAAAGAGTTAGTTTCTTTTTTTATGGAGACTTTGATGTCAAGCAAATTGATGAAGAAATATATTTTATTGATAAAGAGGTTGAACGACTTTCTACAGAATTAGAAAAAAATAAGTAATAAAATAAAAATCAATTGAGATTGCAGATATACAGAAAGATGTCGTTGAAGAATATTCAGAGAAGAGTAAAGAGTTAAAAATAAAGAGAAATTATGAGAAAAAAATAAGTTTGAGAGTGATAGATTATTACAATTTATAGAAGATTCAAATAAGGTTGATATCACAAGTGAACATATTTTAGCAATTTTTAATAAAAGCAAAGCAAGAAGTTCCCTGATATGGTAAAAGAAGACCATTGATGAAGTTGAAGAATTCCATAGAAAAGTCTACGAAGAAAGAAAAAGATTTTTCTGAATCAAAGAAGAAGCATAATACTTTCTGAAATGGAAATAATGAATAAAAAAATTGATTCTTTAGCCACTGCAATCGATAAAAATTGGCGCAATTATTTCAGAAAAATGAAGTCTATAAAGAATCAATTGAGCTATACGAAAAAAATATAATAATGATTTACAAGAAGTTAAATATAGGCAAGGAAAGTTATCTCAAGTCAAAAAAATATAGATGATACCATTACTGTAGAAGATTCCAATTTAGTTTCAAGTTTTAGTCATGCCGCACAGTTAAGAAAGGAATATGATACTTTAATTCAGGCATATAGAGATTTTTATATTCGATATAACAAAAATCTATATATGATACAGATGTAAATTCCTATTTCGATATAAAAAAATTAGAAACAAGCATTTAATATATAGACCTGTTATTTTTTTGAGTTTACACTTAAAGGTGATACTGGTGAAGGAGTTGGTGAAGTAAAGAAAAAAACTTGATGGATTATTTAATTTGTAGATATAATAATCAATTGGAAATTATGATTCAAGACTCATCTTGCTATAATGGGATTGATCCTCGGCAAATAGTGGGGATGCTAGGTCAACTAAATAATATTTCAGAGGTATCAAATAAACAGATAATTGTTTCAGTAAATAAATATCAACTAGGAAACTATGATTCTGTTATTAAAGAAGTGGAAGAGAAGAGTTCTATTATATTGTCGGAAAATCGCAACCTTTTAGGTTTTGACTTCTAATAATAGGATCTTTGTCAAATAGTGTTGATGAAGAATTTTGGGAAGGGATTAAGCAACTAATTGTTGCTTAATTCCTTTTTGTTTTAGGGCCAAACATTTTTGTTATTAAAAATAATTCTGTTTCTAAAATGCTAATAGTTTCTAAAGCCGTAGGCATTTCTTTTGAGTACTTTTATTTTATTGTTTATTCCTTCAATGGGGCCATTTGTTCTAGTTGGATACTCACAAGTATTTTGAATATATGGCAGGTAAGTAATAAGAGTCTTTAATACTCTTTTTAAAAACAGGAGGTAGATTTAATTGAGTAGTCGCTTCAATCGTTTCCTTAAATTCTATATAATCTCTAGACAACAGAACAGTTAGAAGAACAAAAATAAAAATACTTGCTGAAAGACGAAAACAGAAATAAAAAAATGAAATAGAAGTATTTGCTAAATAATATAGAGAATTGCATACTTATATTTTACGCCGACAGCCAGACTTTTTGAGGTCTGGCTGTAATTTTTTGAACCGAAAAGAGATTGTGTATGAATACTATTAAAGATTTTATCAGCTTAATGTATTCGCTTTTGGACAAGTGAAAAAGAATAAGAGATATTTCATTGCGATTTTGTATTTCAGACGGTAAAATCAAGGGAGATAATGCAGAAAATAATGGAGTGTATGGCGTTGCTAGTACGAGCTGAGTCATCAGTGAAGTAAAAATTGAGTATATTGATATTTCCAGCACCAGATGGAGGGGAAACGATGCATCATATTGAGATTTATGTAAGTAATTTAGATAAAACCAAGGAATTCTATTCTTGGATACTTAGCGTTTTAGATTTTGAGTTATTTCAAGAATGGAAAGACGGATTTTCTTATAAAAAGGACGAGTTTTATATTGTTTTTTTGTACAGACAAAAGAAAAGTATCTTAATAACGGATACAACAGATGCAATATAGGCTTAAATCACCTTGCTTTCCGTTGTCAAACCAAGGATAAAATTGATCAAATTAGGAAGTATCTTATTCAGAAAAATATAGTTTTACTTTATGATGATAGATATCCAAATGCTGGTGGAACTGAACATTATGCAGTCTATTTTGAAGATCCGGATAGGATTAAAATAGAAATTTGCTTGGGTTAACTTAAAAAAATTGTCAGTAATGATGATTGATGTTAAATTTCAGTTTATAGCTATGTTTCCACATATAGACAGGTTCACTTGTTTCATGTTGAGGATATGTCACTACTAGTACGTTCTTAGACAGGAGGACAAAATAATGGAGATTTTGGAAATTAATCCTATTTCGGTTAAAAAAAGAATGACTGAACTACTATTTGATTATCTTCTAATCATAACTTACTTGGGTATTCTGTTTCTTTGCGCTATAACTTATTACTATATTGTTTTTAATGGTGTGCCAATGCAAACTGAATTTCAGGCGCAGACCCTTACATTTTTTATCAGTGTTCTGCCAATCATGCTTTATTTTACATTTTTTGATTATGCAAAAAATGGAAGTTTTGGGAAATCAAAAGCAGGGCTTCGTCTGGTATATCAGAAAAAAACAATTCAGGCCAGCTTTATTAGAAATCTCATCAAATTTTTACCTTGGCAATTAGGGCATATGGGAACTATTCATGGAGTCTATAGTGATTTTGATCTAATATCCATTATCCTCTCGTCTTTAGCAACCTTACTTGCACTGTTGTTACTTGCAATGGCAATTTTTAGAAAAGATAAAAGGCATCTAGGAGATTTGCTAGCTCATACACAGGTTCAGCTAGAGGGTGAAAATAAGTGATTCAACTTAGAAGTTAAAAAACGCGGATACGAGGCGCAATACGTGCAACCCGTGGATATGTTCCCGATGACTGCGCATGCAATGTACACCCAAGAAAACGAGCAAGGGGGAAGTGTGATTGGCTGCGTGCTAGTTCAAACGGAATGCCCAACATATTAATCTAATATAAGTATTAAAACGGGGTAGACAAATGCAAATTTTGGAGGTATAGATTATGGCTTCAAGTAAAGAATATTTAGATTTCATTTTAGAACAACTATCCGAGTTGGAAGAAATAACATATAGATCAATGATGGGCGAATATATTATTTATTATCGCGGAAAAATTGTAGGTGGAATTTATGATGATAGGTTTTTAGTGAAGCCTGTTAAATCTGCAATAGCATATATGCCAAATGCAAAATATGAGTTGCCGTATGATGGAGCAAAGGAAATGCTATTGGTAGATGATGTTGACAACAAAGAATTTTTAACCGGCTTATTCAATTCAATGTATGATGAGTTACCTGCACCAAAACCAAAGAAATAATCGAATTCGAGGTGGCTTAAAATGCTTGAGATAAAAGAAACAATGATTGAGGATATCAAATGTGTTCAACAGCTTTGGGCTGATGGGGATGTCATGAAGTTCGTCGGCTTTCCGGACGGCTTACATCAAACAGATGAAGGAATGCAAAATTGGTTTCGGTGGATTAAATCGAACAGACCGACTTTAAACCACTATTCAATTTCGAAGACGGGAAATACTGCGGAGAATCGTTCTATGAAATCGACGCAGAGCATCGAAGCGCCGCCCTGGACATCAAATTGTTTGGATTTGCACGGGGATGTGGAATTGCAACGGCCGGGCTCTCCCATGCAATCAAAGAAGCGTTCCTAAACGGTGCAGAGGTTGTATGGGTTGACCCGAATCCGGAAAACATGAAAGCAATCGCGTTGTATGAGAAACTTGGCTTTCAGCAGAAAGACTTTCCGGAGTACCTGGTTTCCGAGGGTGAGGAGAAAACCTCAATCTATATGGAACTTCGCAAAAACTGATTCCATACGCAAATTCTAGTTTGTAGAGATAAACCTTTTTAATGATAACCTTATGCTATTGTAAAAAAGAGTTAAATCATGAAAAATCTTTCATCTTAAGCAATGTTACAAACAGCTGGAATTTAAGGAGAGAAAAATGATTTTAGAAACAGAAAGATTGATTCTTCGTCCCTGGGAAGAAAAAGACGCCAGTGATTTATTTCAATATGCTAGTCATCCAGAGGTGGGTCCGATTGCAGGTTGGTCTGTACATACTAGTGTTGAAAATAGCAGAGAGATTATTAAAAGTTATTTATCCGCACCCGAGACATACGCTATCGTTTTAAAAGAAACGATGCAGCCAGTGGGGAGCATAGGACTGATGATTGGTTCTGCAAGTGATAAAGGGATTCCGGATACTGAGGCGGAGATTGGTTACTGGATAGGAGTTCCCTATTGGGGTCAAGGTCTGATTCCAGAAGCAGTTCGTGAGATGATGAGACATGGATTTGATGACCTGAATCTGGAGAAATTATGGTGCGGTTATTTTGACGGCAATACAAAATCAAAGAGAGTTCAGGAAAAATGTGGGTTCCGTTATCATCATACAAAAGAGAATGTTCCGTGTGCATGGGAAGGTGTTCTTCGTACAGAACACGTAACCTGTCTATCAAAGGAACAGTGGATTTTGTTTAAGTAAATCGCTATTTGTGCGAGCTGATTGATAAGTAAACTTTATTTATAATGGATACTTTTAAAGGAGGGTATATATATGTTAGGAGCAATCATTGGAGATGTTGTCGGGTCTGTTTATGAATGGAATAATATTAAAACAAAAGAGTTTCCATTTTTCAGAGAAGACTGTTTTTTCACAGATGATACGGTGATGACCTGTGCTGTGGCAGAAGCCATCATGAATGGTGGACAGAAGGATAACTTCATTGATGCCATGAAGAAGTACGGAAGAATGTATCCAAATGCGGATTACGGAGCCAGGTTTAACAGGTGGCTTATGACTGATAACCGTGACCCGTACAATAGTTTTGGGAATGGTTCTGCGATGCGAGTTTCTCCGTGCGCTTGGTTTGTGGATGCCACAACAGAAGAGTTACCGGCTGAGGGGAAACGTCTTGCGCAACTTTCTGCAGAGGTGACGCACAACCATCCAGAAGGAATCAAAGGAGCTATGGCAACGGCGGATGCGATCTTTATGTGCCGTTACTTCTTTGGTGGTTATGCTAGTGACAAAGGGGAACCAAATAGTGATAACCCTGAGGAAATTAAAGATGCATCAAGGAACACATCGAAAAAGAGTATGGATATGACCTTTCTAAAACGCTAGATGAAATTCGCCCTACGTATCGTTTCAATGAAACGTGCCAGGATACCGTTCCTCAGGCTATCGTTGCCTTTTTGGAGAGTACAGATTTTGAAGATGCGATTCGAAATGCGATTTCTCTTGGCGGAGACAGTGATACTCTTGCTGCAATTACAGGAAGTATAGCAGAGGCAGCTTATGGGATTCCTGAGTGGATTCAGGACAAGGTTTATACCTATCTAGATGAGCCTTTAAAAGATGTGCTTAGACGATGGGAAAAGGAAGTTGAAATAAAATAATAGATAGGCGTTATGCGGACCAATAATGAAGGATGGAGGTGATTGTTTGGTAGAAACAGACCTAGTTTTAAAGAAATCAAATCATTTGAAGAATTTAACCAATACTATTGGTATCGAGAGGAAATTTCCCAAATTTGTAAGTCTCTTGGTTTAGAGTACAGAGGTACGAAGAAAGAATTGATTTTTATAATTGAACAGTATTTTCAGGGAAATAAAATAGAGAAATCTTTGAGGAAAAGCCGTAAAACTCAATCTGAAGTAATCACTTTAGAGACTCCATTACTGAACTGTGGGTTTTCTTTTAACCAGAAGTTTAGAGATTATTTTGCTGCGGTAACAGGGGTTAGTCCCTTCAAATTTAATGCGGATATGGCAACCGCTTGGAGAAAAGTAAAAAGGGATCATGATCTAAAATTTACGATTCAGGATATGATTAAAATTTATTATGGAGAGTCAAATTACGCCAAGTATGATCATTCGGCTTGTCAGTGGAATCAATTTCTAAAAGACTTTTGTACGGATGAATGTAGCCATCAGTATGCTAACAAGTTAACCGTTGCTGCTATCCTTTGGAAGGAAGTTCGAGATTCAAAGAACGAAAAAGTTTTTTCCAAACAGCTTCTAAATGAATATAAAAACAAAATAGAGGCGTATCGTAAATAAGCAACTTCTCTTTCTTCTGTCTGATACGTTGTTGCGAAAGCTTCTGTGTACTTTTAAGAGGATTATAGATTGCATGCAGGACTACTGGATGTACATCGTGAGCGCTTGTTTCATTCCTATTGACGGTAGCAATATAATGTTTAGAAAGAAAAAGCTTAGGAGGGTTATCGATGGTTATATTGGAATTGTATCAAGGTGATTATCAAAAAGATTTAGTCGCGTTTGATTCTTTAGAAGAAGGGAAAGCCTTTGTATCTCAAATCCCGGGGTATACTCTAGAAAACGAAGATGGGTTTGAAGTGGAGTATGTGAATCCTAAACACTTGCCGGATTATATGGAAATTGTCTTCAACGGAAATATTGTTCCTTTTTCTAGGTTTTTGTTTGATCCTGAAGAAAATGTCGAGATTATTTGGAAAGAAATTTCGAATCTATCTGTTAAAAACGATAAAGTGGTCGAAGGAGCTACAAAAGTCGATGCTTATGTTGTGAATAACGATGAAGTTAAAGCCTATATCGAAGCCAGAGAGATAAACTTCCGCAAGGCAAAAGCTTTCTTAGAAAGTAAAGGGTATGAAGTCGATAGAAGCTATTTTGGAAGTGAAGATGGCGAAGCAATTCTCTACAGAAAGAAAGGCGCCGAAGATTGGCACTTCTTATGTCACTTAGACCCGCTGTTTGTAGAGATTGAAGATGTTGAAGGGTTTGTGGAGAATATTGAAGAATCGGAAGAAGCGTCTAAATAGAAAGAAGGAAAAATAAAGTTGAATAGAATAGTAGACGATCAGATAACGCTTATTCCTTATTATAGAAATGATGACATCTCCCTTCTTTGGTATCAAGATAGTGAGGTATGCAAACAAGTAGATAATACTGATCAGATTTACGATCTAACAAAACTTCATAAAATGTATGATTACCTAACTTCACATGGTTCTTGCTATTATATCCAATATGAAGGAGTGTTAGTTGGAGATGTGACACTCCAAGATAACTCGGAACTTTCTATAGTTATCAGCAAAGAGTATCAGAATTTACAGATTGGAAGACGATGTATTTCTGAAATGATACAGCTGGCGAAAGAACAAAAAATGGTAAAGGCCTCTGCAAAAATATATCCTTTTAATACTCAAAGTCAAAGAATGTTTTTGGCTTTGGGATTTCAGAAGGTAGATGAAGAGTGGTATGAATATAAGTTGATTTAGGGTAGTTGTAGATCATTTTATATATTTAAATACTGGTCCGTATTTTGTATATCAAAGAACATCAAATTGAAAATTAACTCATTAAAAACATATAAAGGAGTACGATTAGTGAAAGCATTAATTGTTTTAGATTGTCAAAAAGGAATGTTAGCTAGAGGGGATTTTGACCTGCTTAGAGAGAATATTTTGAAGTTACAAGAGATGTTTAAAGCAAGCTCGGACCTCATTATTCATACGCGTCATATTGATGAGAATGAAGAGAGTATTATTTACAATGGCGACGAGCGAGGAGAGCTTGACGAAGAGCTTTCTGCGGATGCGGATTTTATCGTAGAAAAAGACTCGCCAAATATTTTCCAGAGCGAAGAGTTGAAGGCGATTCTTGCGAACCATCCGGTAGATGAAGTGGTGATTACGGGACTGAACGCGGAATATTGCTGCTTATTTACTGCCATTATCGCGTCAGACAGAGGCTATAAGGTGACTTATATTGAAGATGCAACGGGAAGCGTCAATGACGGTGACACGTATGAAATGCCAGGGCTAGACCTTGTTGACTTCGTTGGCTGTGTCTTGGATTGGTCTGGGCAAGTCGAGGTCCTATACCTCGATGAGTTCAAAGAGAGAGGGTAACAGTTACTTTGTGGGTCCGAAAGAGTCGATAAAGGAACTATAGATAGAATTGAAATCAGAAGCATGCAAAGTAACATTTGCCTGTTTTTTTGTTTAACGATGGAAAGTGAGCTTGACATTTTGTTAGAAAATAATTATATTGTATGTAAAGTAAACTTTCCATTTTGAGAGGTGATACGATGTGAAAAATAGGCTTGAGGAAATTCGGAAGGCAAAAGGAATTACGCAAGAAGAACTAGCGAATGCTCTTGAAGTGTCTAGGCAGACGGTGGGATCTTTAGAGAACGGAAGGTATAACCCGTCCATTATATTGGCATTTAAAATAGCAAGGTTCTTTGAGGTATCCATTGAAGAAGTATTTATTTATGAGGAGGATCAAAACGAAGACAAATAAATTGTGGTATTTAGGATACTTAGTAGGGATTTGCAGTTTAGTGGCAGTATTTACACTTAACTTGAATGAAGCGGTTAGAGTGTTGCTCATTTTTGCTTTTGCCATTAGTGTATCTGTTTCATATGTACAGATGACGCACCACAAACTGCTAGAAACCAATCGTGATTACAAAATTAGTATGAATGATGAACGAAATGAAAAAATCAGAGATAAAGTCAATGCAACGATGTCTTCAATTCTAATGCTTCTGATGGGAATTATTGCAGTTATCTGTATTACAGTAGGGGCGTATTTGCCGGCAGCTCTTTTAGCAGTTTCTGTGTGTTGTTCTCCTGTTATCATGCTTTTTATTAGCAAGTATTACGAGCAAAAATATTAGACCACTATCGAAAAAAGGCTCCAATAATATACATTTTGCCATTGAAGCAACAACGGGAACATGAGATAATGGGCTAAGACAGTCATTTTGATTGAAGACATAAACATTTTTGTAACCGCAATCATATACGAGTTGCGGTTTTGGAGGAACGATATGGATTATCAAGCAGTACGAAAAAAATATACGCTTTATACAAGAGGCGTGGGAATCTTGACAATGGTTCTCATTCTTTGCGTTACGTTCGCAGTCAGTGAGATTCCGATGCGAACCGGGGGCATTCTCGTCATTGTTGCTGGGGTAGCTCTTGCCATCTATTTGATTAATAAATGGTATTTAAGCACTGTGGCGAAATTACTGCATATGGATTTGGAATTTACATCATGGGAACAATATATCGAGACGAATAAAGAAGCCAAAAGAGCAGTCCTCCGATTAGACGCGGCAACGTCGGAAGTTTCCTTGGCATACATGACAGGGGACTTCGAGACGGCGATTCGAAAGGCCAAAGAAATCTTGAGTCAGGACGGACTTCAACCGCAATTCCGCAACGTCTTGCAAAGCTATCTAATCCGTTCAGTCGTACTAAGCCAGCCGGAGTTGAGCCGAGAAGAGCTGGAGGAGATGATTGGTGAACTGACGATAACAGACCCTACGCTGGCCGAAAAAACGGAAAAGATGAGTGTGGCTCTCTATGACTTAACCATCGCGCACGAGAGCAACGACTACTTCGAAATGTTAACGAATGAATTCAAGTACCCACAGCTAGAAATTATCTACTACAAGGCGCTGAACGCTGCAATTAAAGGCGATACGGTACGTGCCAACGAGTTGCTTAGCCAACTTGCTGGGGAAGATGAGAGGTTGTATGTCGTGAGGATGGGGAAGGAGTTTATACAGGGTGAGTAATGAAAAGCAATTTTTTGAAGTAGAAATTATAGAAAATGGTAAATATTATAATATTCTTACCCCACATAAGAAAGATTCCGAAGTTGAAAATTTTCCGAAACATGACTCCGTTATAAAGATATGGTTAAGAAAGAAACCAAGGGAAGGGTACTTTGTTTCCGCTTTGGAAAGAGTTAGCCCTTTTAAGATTGATGAATCAAATGGTCAAGACAGAGGACATTTAATTGCAAGGATGTTTAAAAAGTACCTACTAACCGAAAGCGAACTTAAAAAAATAATAACAAAAAAAGTTTATAATTTTTGGAGTAGGCAATGGTGAAAATATAAGACTCCAGAATCCTCTATCCAATCGCAATTCTAAAGAATATAGAGGGCAACTATTTTACGAGCAAAAAAATTCAAATTTTTTTAGATAAGCTTAAAGGCGAAGAAGTATATTTTGAGATAGCAGAAGGGGAATTTGATTTAATCATTAAAGAGAATAATAAGAAAGTAACTAAATTAGGAAGAAGGATTTATATTAATTTTTGTAGAGCCTAAAGAAGATAGTATACATGTATTTATTCCTGAAAAACAGAACACAGTTATCTTCTTCAGATCATTAAGGAGTATTTGCGAGAATATAATTATGAGGTTTATTGGTAATAAAATTAAAAAAATTTTTAGGGAGTAAATACTTTTATGAACTATAGAGAGTTGAATGAGTACCATAGAAATAAAATGAATTCTATAAGGAATATTCATTATAAAATGGAATGGAAAGAACCAGAATTCATGGGCTATTTACTAGGAGGTTTTCCAAAGTTTAGAAAGCCTAATAATGATAGGGACTTATATAAGAAAAGTAATGAATTAGAAAAAAACATTGTTAGAATATAATGCCTTTCTTTCAAATAAAAAAATTGTTCTTAGAAAAAAAGTATCGGAAATACTTAGTCAAATAAAACAAAAAGTCGACAAACTGGTATGGTATAGGTATTCATGAAATAGAAGCATGTGTTAAAATGCATTCTTTTTGTATTATATCTGGAGAAGGTGGAGTTGGCAAAAAGCTATTTTTATAAAATGTTTTGAAAATGAACTTGAAAGTAAAAAAATTAAAACATTTGTGTTTATATGGGAAATTTGAAAAACATTAGAGAGTATAGATTTACAAGAGATAATAAATGCAAGTGAAGATGGATTTGTATTTGTATTTGATGCTGTTAATGAAATGACAGAGAAGGGACAGCGAGAATTATTAGTAATTTTAAAGGAGTTAAAAAAATATCCCAAAAATACGGATCGTGCTGACTTATAGAACGAATTCAATGAACGATAATATGGTGAAGGAATTTCAAAAATTATCTAAGTATGAGAAAAAAGATTTCAAGGGGTATCATTTGAGTCCGCTTTTAAGTGAAATGCTGAAGTTATCTATTCCAAAATGTTTATATGTATGAGGATATTCTATATTCAAATAATGCTTTATTATTAGGGATGTTATGCGATGTACTTTCGTCACATAAAAATCATTAAGGCCAAAGAAAAATGGGATAGCATCTATTACATTTATCTTGGAACAATATATAAAAAAATCAATAACTAGAACTTTTTGGGAATGATAAGACATTTTTCTGCAATAGAGATTTGGAAAGATACAAAAAGAATTGCGGATTGGATGTATAGAAATAATTCTAAAAAAACATTAACAAGAGTACCCTACTTTCTTTAATCAGAACTAAAGAATTTTTTTTGACATCAATGATACAATTGGGTTTTTAGATTTCTTTGAGAGTGAGAATAAAATAGAATATTTCTTTACGATTGATTCTTTAACAGATTTTTTTATTAGCAAGATCCTTATTTGAAGATATGAAGAGGAAAAACAGATGCAGAGCTAATTGAAATATTAAGGAATAAACTAGCAATTATGACTTCGTTAAGAGAGGCCGTTTTAATTTTTACTTTTTGATAAATTCTCTCCAGATTATGAAAGAATAAGGGAAATAATTGTAAATATTAACCTTGAATATATGTTATATGAAACCATACCCAAAAATACATTTTAAAAGAAAAATGATATTGTTAAGTTTCAAAAAAATTATTTAAACCAAATAACAAGGATATTTTTGCTAAATATAACAGGGGGTATACGGCTAAACCTTTTAATTGTAGTAACTTTTTTTATTTGAGTATTATTGTACGGAAGTTGAGAAATGTAGAGAGTTATCTGATTTGTTAAGAGAATACAGAGCGTTGGATAGTATAAAAAAATAGATTAAAAAAATGTTTTATATTTTATCACTTTAAACAAAGAAGGAAACCAAAGACAAGAAGCCTTTTTATTTGTCGTTACTTTGTTGTTCATCGTCTAATAAAGATATTAGAGTTTTAGCTATGAAAGTTCTATATGAGATTCTTTCAGATAATGATATCTTTTTAAATAAGGTTATCTTCGAATTTGATAGGATAGGGGACTTTTATATTCAAGAAAGTATTATAAATGTCATTAGCCAATTGAGGAGGAATAATAGTTTAATTATTGATTTTTTTCAATAGAATAAGAATCAATCACAATAATCTTACAGCAAAGAGTGTTTTTAGAATTTCTTCCTATCTAGGAGATCCTTATGATTTTATTAATTGGAATAGAAAGAATTTGTATCAGTATAATGATAAAGCAATGATTTCAGATTATTTAAACGATATTTTACACAATGTGGATTGGATGAATAAAGATTTCCTACCATTCAAATATTTTTTTCAAGGGATAAGATTGAAATAAGTAAACCGTTTTTTTGGCTGAGGATAAAAAAATACTATAAAAGCAACTCAATGAATATTTATGTGAGAAATATGAGTGTATTGATGGCGGGGAATGCAGTGGATGGGGAGGGCTTGAAACAAGCTTAAAAGAGGAAATACTAAGGTTTTTCAAATTTGGAAATTTTAGATAAGAACTCTTTCCTTGAATGTTTTGAAAAAAAGTCTTAAAAATCTATTTTTTTGATTTTTTTATCATCTTCCGGCGAATCGTAACAGTGTTAGTTATAACGAGGATTTTTTTCAAAAATTCATTATATATGAAGTGTGTTGATATTGCGGTAGGAATTTATTATGGGAGTTTGATGTGTAATTATTATATAGATGATTTTATATCTTTCAATTCTGATCATAACATAATAGGATACGATGTATATAATCCTTACTACCTTTGTGAAGAGATATATGTGACTACTCCAATTTCAATTTATCAAGATTTTATCGAAGCCTTAGGTGATTTAGTAAGTAATCGAGTTCAACTGCCTGTTAAATTTGATAAAAAATGGTTGCACGATGCTAAGCTGACACGTGAAAACCTTTTAACTCTTATACAAGAAATTGAATATAAAAAAAGGAAACTTGGGTTTTGCTTAGTGGGAGGGTATTTTTACAAGGCGACCAAGAAGAATTTATGGATCGATGGCAGGATAAATATATTATATATTGCTGCACTTCTGAGAAAGAAACAATTGAAAATGATGGTAACGCACGGTATTTAACGATAGAGGCAGAAGATTATAGTAGGAGCTTAGAAGATTATATTATCAATGACTATAAACCGTGGTTATGTAAAGAATTAAATAATATATGTAGTGGATCAGAAGTGTTTGATAAAACATCGTTGGTATTGCCTCCTTCTGAAATGATTAAGTTTTTTAATCTTAGTCTGAATATTTCAGATATGTCATGGGAAAAATGAATTCGAGGAAAAGATAATAATTTGTAACAACAATAAAAAAATTCGTTTTTATGAAGATGTTGTTGGTCGTACAATCTTTATTAAAAAAAGACATTTAGAAACATTTTTTTAGAAAAATAATTCACTAAAATATTTTGCTTTCAGTGAACGTTATGTTGCTGAGGAAGGGTTTTTCTGATAATACTTCCTTACACTTTGAGATTATGGACGGAAAAATAATAAAAGAAATTAAAAATAGACGTAGAAATAACAATGTTGGAAAGGCAGTAAAAAGCAAAATGTCTAGAATGTCCATATGGAAAGTATAAGGAAGATGATACAGAAGACTTGATATGTATAAATGATATTTTAAAGGAATACCAAAGTGAAAATTGATTGAAATATTTTTAAAAAGGGGAATGAGTAAGATACTTACCTTGAAAAAGAAACTACGAAATTATATTAAGGAATTAGATGTGCAGATGAAAGAGTTTTATAGACTTTTTAGAACTGGCATTTTCTCCAGATTATGAGATAGCCTTTCAAGGAGCAGTTAATCAAGCTAGATATTTGGGGGCTCCTGAAGAGAAAAATCTTAACAAATGAGAAAAAAATGATGCTTATTTTCAGGAATAGGAAAAAGGAGATGCTAAGGGATGAAACGTAAAACATATAATATATTAACGAAAATTCCAATTTACGGTTCGTTATTAAAACATTCTTTGAAAAGAGGACAAGTGATATTGTGTAGTCCACTGCTCGAGGAGATAGGGAAAGATGGTCTTAATTCGTATGAAATATTTCAATATCTAGAAGAAAAATATCCAGGAGAAGTTGTAACTAATGCACGATTTGCAGAAGGTTGGGGAGCGTTAGCGAAAACCCGAAAAGATGATTCCAAGAAATAGTTAAAGGAGAAACCTATGAATGAGTTTAAAATAGTGTTAGATGAAAATTTCGGGACATATGTAACGATTCCAGAAGCGAGTAGAAAAATTTGGTTAGAGGTATCAGATGATTTAGAAATATCTGAATTTGCATCGAATCTTCCAAATAGTTATGAAAGCAAAATACATGAACTATTAGAAAAATCAGAAGTTTGGTTTCATAAAGCAGAAGAGAAAGTTTTCCAAGAGTTTGGCGAGAAAATCCCTTTAGAATTACTTGGAATACATCTATTGTCAGAAGATGACGCACCCGATTTTATTTTTGGGCTTGTGTTTGGTTCGTCTAGAGAATCGGAGCATGGAATTGGCTTAAAAATGTCATTAAATACAATGGATATTATTGATTATGGAGATGCAGAGGTTGCTTATTTAGTTTTGCATAGTCATTATCTATTAACAACAACAACCGGAGCCCCGTAAAGGGCTCCGGCCTTTTTTTATTTAGCAACTGCTTTTTTGTAGTACATCTCTAACCCAAGCGCTGCGACTAGTAGCACCGCACCGACTGGTAAGTAGAGGGTTGGGTAGACTGAGCTTGTTCCGTAGATGTCGAAGACTCCTTTGAGGAAGCTGCCAAAGATGAAGGTGAGGACACCCATCTTGTAGGCTGCTTGTGCGTCTTCTGATTCTAACAAAGTTTTCCCGGTCATTTTTGCTATGAGATTTGGCACCACTCCAAGCACGAGTGGAATCAAAAAGAGCAAGTACATGAATGGGGAGTAGACTTGGTGGCTGAAGAATTCATACACCGTTCCAACGACCAGTGTCACCACCGTTGCGACTGTGTAGAATGTCAATCCAGTTTTCTTTTTATAAGTAGACAATGTCACTCACCTCTCTTTCTTCGATATTTCGACCGTTTGTTGTCGGTTTGTTAATGATTTGTCCGTTAAAGTACATGGTTGATGATCCGCCACCGTCTAAGTTATAAGCGGTTGTGACGTTCAATTCTTTCATAAAATCAGCTAATTGTTTCAACGATAACCCTTTACTTTCGCTAGTACGTCCGTCTGACACCACGAATACATAGGTGTTCTCATCGATGATTCCGATAGCTGTACGCGGATTGCTTGCCATGGCTTTCCCAACTTCGTCTGAACTATCGACGGCTATTTGTCCGTTTTCAATTAACGCTGGGCCAAATGACAAGACTTGCATTGCGCCGTTGTCGACTAACTGTTGGGCTGTGATGTCGCCTTCTTTGATGATGCCGAAGCTTCCGTCCTTGTAGATGACTAAATCTTCTTGGTCGGCGCTTTGACTCTGGCTTCGCAACAGTTGTCCGTTACGAACGACATATCCGGCATCTCTAGCGCCGTAGTAGTCTCCGTTAATCGCAAGGACTGCGTTCACGCTTTTAGCGGTCGTTGAAGTCTTCGCGGTTACGTTTCGACCGTACGTTTCGTCGGCCAAGGCGGTCTTAATCGACGCGTTGCCTTTGATTTTCACCGTTGCGACGTGGATTTGCGTATTGTTTCGCTCGTACGTCTCAATCGTGATGGATTTCGTATCGTCCTCGTAGGCAGTCGCCGTGCTCACGGTTGGCGTTGTAGAGGTGCTAGAGCTACTTGAGTTTCCTGACGTTCCCGTGCCGCTTGCGCTCGTTCCTGTGGCCGTATTCGTTGCCGCTGCAGTGTCGTTACTGAACTTTGCAAGGCTCTTTGAGATGAAGAGCGTATCGGCCACGACCATTCCCGAAGCCCCGATGAGGACAGCCGTATAAGCGGTCGTTAAGATTTTTCTGAGTGATTTTCCTTTTTTGTTATTTGACATAATGCACACCTTTCTCTTGTCCGAAAATGACTTTCTTCTGTACAAACCAGTTAAAGAAGAACATCCCGATTTCGGTGATGATTTTACCAACGAGTGGTCCGATGCCGAATCCGTAGCTGAGGCCCATTAAAATCAATGTGTTCAGCGTTAATGAGAAGCTGGCGAGTAAAGTATAGCCGCCGAGTTCTTTAAGAAACGGTTTGTCGCTGGCAAAGACGAACTTCTTATTCACGAAGAAGTTGAATCCTGCGCTGATCACCCTTGCGACCACGTTAGCGGTCACGAGTGGTACGCCGATAAAAATTTGAAAGGCGTAGAGGGTGTAGTCTAGAAAAAAAGAGAGAATTGATGATAGGGCGAATTGGAAAATCTCTTTGTAGATTCTGAATGAATCGCGAAGAGGATTAAAGTGTGAGCCCTCATTTTTGTTCTCGTAAATGGTTTGAATTTCTAGCTCGCAGAATGGGCGTTTTTCTTTTGCCCAAACCATCAACACATTCATCTCGTATTCGAAACGTGATCCTGAAATCTCCAGCATTTTATCTAAATGTGTGCTAGAGAATCCACGTAGGCCGGTTTGTGTATCGCTAATTTTCGTGCCACTTGTGAGTTCGAAAATCTTCAAAGTGATTTTGTTTCCGACACGGCTTCTAAGTGGGACGTGTGCTCCGTCGAAGTTTCGAACGCCGAGTACAAGGCTGTCATTCTCTAGAGATGCCCTGGTGGCGAGGCGCACGATGTCTTCTGGACTGTGTTGTCCGTCTGAGTCCGCCGTGACGATGGCGACTTCCTCATCTGCGTATGTTTCTTTAATGTAGCGATAAGCTGTTTAAGCCTTCACCTTTTCCTTTGTTTTCAGGATGCGTTAATACGGTCGCTCCTGTAAGTTGGTTGAAGATAGGAAGATATTTCTCCCCGCTGCCGTCATCGACTACGACTACTTCTAAGTCTTTGGCGATTAGTTGTTGCGTTAAAGGAATTAATTTTTCCTCTGGTTCATATGCTGGAATAATGACGATTGTTTTCATGTTTGTCACCGCTCGCCTGGTTGGGGAGCTTCTCCTTTCCGTTTGGTTAACTATAATTTGCACCATGAACCTAAAACGTACTTAAAAGAGGTGGAAAAAAATAAAAAAGCTCGGTAAGATAGAGGTTGAAAGAACAATGAGTAGAAGGAAACAATAGTAAATAAATGGCTTGGAGGGAGTTTAAGATGGAAACGAAAGGGAGTAGCAAAGAGGTTTTTAGGGAAATTTTTTCAACTGCCTCAGTGGGTTGTGATGTTAATAGTGGTTTAGAAATGTTAATGCGCTATTATAAGGATGATATCCCTAAATCACCTCGATTTTTATATGATTCAGATGCGGTATATTTTTATAATTTTGATGGGAAAATCAAAAGCTTGAAGAATGATTGGGAAAAAAGGGATTTAGCAGAACGCGGAGATATTATGACTTCGATTTGGACTCCACTCACTTATTATTTGGGTCTTAATAAAGAGGGCAAGATAATAGCGAAAAAAATAATGAAAGTATCCATGAGATTCTTTCAAATCATAATAATGAGGACTTATCTCTTTTTTTAATTATTTGGCAGAACATTATGCATCGAGAGGAAATTTGTTGTTATTACCGAATATGACAAATAAAAGCAGGAAAAAGAAATTTGAATCCTGATAAATTTATGATGTCAGAAGATAAACTTGATCAGTTTTTGTACTATTGTTTTAATGAGATTCTTTATGAGTATTTCGATAGTAACGAGGAAAATTTAGTAGAATGGATTTATTCAGAAAATTTAGAGTGTATGTTTTCCAAAGGCTTTTTTCAACACTCTTTATGTGAAATTGAGAGTGGAGAAGTTAAACTAGAACAAAAGAAGCTGGAGATAAAAGTAGAAAACTTGCAACCGTTGTTAGATAATGCTGAAATTTCAGAATATAAATATCGAAACTTTTCATCAGAAGATTGGAAGACGTATTTTGATAGATTGAACAAATTGATTGCGTATCGTAATTCGGTTGATATTACACCTCACTTACCTCTAAAGTGGGATAAAAGAGACCGTTCAACAACAACTGAGAAAGGGTGAAGGCGATGTCTAAAAAAGGGAAAATTCTAGTTTGTTTGCTGATTCTTATTGGAGTCATCTTGGTAGAGCTCAGCATGTATGTCATACCGTTTATGGAAGAAATTAGAACATTTGAGTTGCAACTATTTATTGTAGGGGTAGTTTTATTACTAGGAGTAGTATTTTCTTTGAATAAGGGGAATAATAAGTTTAGTAATATTAAGGAGGGTAATAAAATGGATGAATCTTTTTCTAAATCTTTTGGGGAAAGTATAAAACAAAATGTTGGCGACATAACTATTGATACATCTGAAGCTATTCTTGACAGTTGTATGGATGAAGGGATACTGAAAGAATTACCGATATTGAAGTATGTTGTAACTGCGTGTAAAGTGTATGACGATATAAAGGGAAGAATCTTCCTGGCTAAAATGAGAATATTTATTCAAAGTTTTAATGCAGGTTGTGCAAGTGAAGAAGATGTAAAGAAAAGACGAGAAATGGTTAATAAGAAAAATAGAAATGAAGAATTAGCATATATTAGTGTGATAATAGATAGTTTCCTGGATTTTGAGAAACCAGAAATACTGGCTAAATTATATTTGGCATATCTAGATCAACATATCACTTGGAACGAATTCTGTGCATATTCTGAAATTACCAACAGTTTACTTAGAATGGATATAGATTACTTAAAAAAATAATCACACAGTTTCAACGAAGAATAATATAATTACATCTGAGCTGTTGCGTTTAACAGGAAGTGGGATGATGTATAGCTATCAAAATGATTCTCCGTGGGTAGAAAAATGAAGGGTGCCTTGTAATGTTTGATAGTGGTTTTGAACGAGTAAAAATCAAAGGAACGAATATTTTTCTAGGACAGACTTTGGAGAAAAAAATATAAATATCATACTTTCAAATAATTAGCCATTTATAAATTATATTGAAATTATAGGAGGAACGACAATGGCAACAATAGAAAGTAGAGCGGGATTAGGGATTCCGATGGTATTCCTAGTGAGTTTTGTGTTTATTGCGACATGTGTGCTTGTCATTTTCGTTCGCCGATGGACAGCTGCAAAACAGAGCGGAGGTCCGTTCATGGCAGCTTTTCATATCGCAAATGGAACATTTTACATTCATGTGGCGTTCTGTTTCAAAAAGCGTCGTATTCCTCTATCATCTATTCGCCGGATTTCGATTGATTTCATGCGCGGTCGAAAAGGTGGAGGTGCTCGTTATTTCGTCATCATTGAACAAAAGGATGGAACCACGACCATGTTCTTCATGGGAAAGAGCAAAACCAATGATGCGCTGCTGGAAGAGTTACCTCAAGCTGTGAAGCGGTATCCGATTAAGGTTTCCCTAAACTAATTTGAAAAAGCAGTACCTATAGTAACATCTCACATTGCACGATGAGTGCGTGAGTGCTATAATAGGTACTGTTTTTATATGGATATGACTTGTTTTCAGAGAATTTACACAAAATGAAAATCATTTACAACGGAAAGGGGAGAAAATGATGTCTACTCATAAAAAAGTATCACTTTCAGAAGTAAACCAATCGATAGATACGCCAAAGAATAATAATTTCTGGCAAAACTTAAAAGCTTTCTTAGGGCCTGGAGCGCTCGTAGCAGTAGGATACATGGATCCAGGTAACTGGATTACCAGCGTGGTCGGAGGGGCTTCGTACAAATATACATTGCTCTTCGTAATCCTTATTTCTTCATTAATCGCAATGCAGTTGCAACAAATGGCAGGAAACTTGGGATTGTAACGCGTATGGACTTAGCGCAAGCCACAGCGCATCACGCACCAAAATGGCTTCGTCACATTTTATGGGTGATCGTCGAATTAGCACTGATGGCGACAGACTTAGCGGAAGTACTTGGATCAGCCATTGCCTTGAACCTCTTGTTTGGAATTCCAATTATGGTGGCCATCTTTATTACGGTTCTGGACGTATTCTTGCTTCTTGGAATTATGAAGCTCGGATTTAAGAAAATCGAAGCGATTGTATCAACGTTGATTTTAACAATCCTCTTGATTTTCGTGTATTTAGTAGCGTTAGCCGAACCAAGTATCTCAGGTATTTTCACAGGATTCTTACCAACGGCGCAGTTGTTTGATAAGACAAGTCCTGGACACGATAGCATTTTAACATTGGCGCTAGGGATTGTCGGGGCAACGGTAATGCCGCATAACTTATACTTACATTCGTCACTCTCACAAACGAGAAAAGTGGATTACACAGACCCAGACAACGTGCGTAAAGCCGTTCGTTTCATGACATGGGACTCAAACATTCAGTTGAGCTTAGCGTTCGTCGTGAACTCACTTCTATTAATCTTAGGGGCAGCGTTATTCTTCGGACACGCCTCTGAAATTTCTGCCTTCTCGCAAATGTACAATGCGTTGCAAGATTCTAAGATTGCCGGTGCGGTCGCAAGTTCGACATTATCGACACTCTTTGCAGTGGCGCTTTTAGCAAGTGGTCAAAACTCAACCATCACAGGAACATTGACAGGACAAATCGTGATGGAAGGTTTCTTACATATGAAACTTCCACAATGGATTATCCGTCTTGTGACACGTTTATTCGCCTTACTACCGGTAATCGTCGTAGCGATGTTATTCGGTTCGCAAGAAAAAACATTGGACCAACTCTTGGTTTATTCACAAGTATTCTTATCAGTGGCGTTACCATTCTCAATCTTCCCATTGATTTACTTCACTTCGAAGAAATCACTCATGGGCGAGTTCACCAACGCCAAATGGAATACCTTCCTTGGATATGCGGTAGCAGTCATCCTAACGATTTTAAACTTCAAATTAATTTTTGATTTATTCTAAAACGAAACGGGCATCTTCGGGTGCTCGTTTTTTGTATCCTTTCCTAAATTTCACAGAGGTTTTATTGTATTTTCCCAGAGAATAGGATAGATTATAAGTGAGAGAGTTGAAACCGCATTCAAAGGTTGAAATATAATAGTAGGGTTAGGAGGATGGTTATGAGTTTTCCATTTCGTGAAGATCCAAATAAGGCAACGATCCTAGTGCAAGCATATTGCAAGAGGGGAACAGCCGATTTTATATGTAAGTCATGACGAGGACGATGGCATGTGGCAGTTTCTATGCAACGAGGAGCATACCATTGAGGACTTGATGCTAGTGACCTTGAAACAAGCCTACGAGCTCGATCCGTCCATCGGGGAAATCAAAGACTTGCCTCTAGGAAAAGACGCCTGGAGGGAACATCCACAACTGCCATGGAGAAGTTATAATTGAGGATGAATCGCTTGGTAATCGTAGAAAACGACAGTGAAAGGGAGAAAAGAATGAAGAGTATTTCGAAAACAGTAAAACTAGGGCTTTGTGCGACCCGTACTTGTCGGTTTATCCGGTTGCGGACAGACGCAAAAAGAAACGACAACTCAGGCGGCTCCAGAGACAACAACCGTGGCCGCACAATCACAGGAAGCACCGCAGTGGGTTGCGACGTACACCAACATCAGCAATTCTTCTAGTGTTGAGGAAGTGAAGGCGTTGTTGTCTGCATACTTAGACAAAGAAAGTGTGGAGAAGTTCTTCGAGTTCGTGAATGACTACAATGCGATTGTGGGCGAGACAGGGTTGCAAGGGGATTTTGCGTCGTTTACAAAAACGGAGTATGACGTTGAAAAAATCAGTTCGCTTTGGACTGCAAAACACGGCGATTTCGTTGGAACGAACTGCCGCATCAATACGTATGCGTTGTTGAAGAATAAGATTACGATTCCGAAGATTGTCGCGGATAGCGAGCTCTTATTTATCGATAATGATGCGATTGACAAGGGACATCTCTTTAGTGCGGACGAAAAAGAAGACTTGAATCGTTTGTTCTCGCGTGTGGAAACGGAAGCCACCACAGATGTGAAGACGCATGCCAAGAAGATGGAACAGTTCCTGTCGCAATTTACTTTTGACGAGAATGCGCGTATGCTCTCGGTCGTGATTCACGATAATTTGGACGGGGAATCGCTCTTTATCGGCCATGTGGGAGTCTTAGTGCCAACAGGGGACGGGTTCCTCTTCGTCGAAAAACTCACCTTCGAGGAACCATACCAAGCGATTAAGTTCAAGACGAAAGAAGACGTCTACAAGTATCTTGAAACGAAATATCAAGACTATACCGGAGAAGGCCTAGCGAAGCCATTTATTATGGATAACAATAAATGGGTAGAAATGAAGTAAAAATAAGTTGTTCGTCTTAATCATAGAATCTAGAAGTAACGAGGGAGGGTGAAAGGATGGCTTCTAACAAGGAATACTTAGCCTATATTTTAGAACAATTATCAGAATTAGAGGATATTCGGTATCGAGCAATGATGGGGGAATATATTTTGTATTACCGGGAAAAGGTTGTCGGTGGAATTTATGATGATCGATTCCTAATCAAAAATGTGAAATCTGCCAGAGAAAGTATGCCTGACGCTTCATTGGAACGTCCATATGAAGGGGCAAAAGAAATGCTTTTGGTGGAAAATGTAGAAGATAAGGAGTTTTTTATGGAGTTGTTTAAGGCTATCTATGATGAACTGCCAGCTCTCAAACCTAAGAAAAAGAAATGATGGTTGGAGGAGGTTGTCAAGCGGTGGACGATTAGCAGACAGTCCTCTGAATCCATAAAGTTACGATAACACCTCTAGTAGTCTCAAAGTGCTACAGGTGTTTTTGATGTACTGGAAAAATAGTTGAATGGGAATATAACCTCCCTCTGTTATTTGGTATAATGAGGGTACAGGTTAAGAAGAATTCTGAAACAGAAAACAAAGGCTCTTTGTCAAATAGTGTTGATGAAGAATTTTAGGAAGGGATTAAGCAACTAATTGTTGCTTAATTCCTTTTTGTTTTGGGCCAAACATTTTTGTTATTAAGATAATCCTGTTTCTAAAATGGTAATAGTTTTTAAAACCGTAGGCATTTCTTTTAAGCACTTTTATTTTATTGTTTATTCCTTCGATAGGGCCATTTGTTCTAGTTGGATACTCACAAGTATTTTGAATATATGGCAAGTAAGTCATAAGAGTCTTTAATACTCTTTTTAAACCAGGAGATAGGTCTAATTGCGTAGCTGCTTCAATCGTTTCCTTGAATTCTATATATTCTCTATCCTGTATACATTCACGAAGTGAATGTACAACCTCATAATCATGTTTAAGAGATGGATTGTTTTCTAAGATATAATCCACAATTCCTTGGATTGTCATAAAGCTTTCAAAAAGCTTATAACGATTATATTTATAGTTCTGAAGTTCATTAGGATTCTTTAAAATTAACTTCCAATAATGTTTTAACTTTCGATATAATTTAGCGTCTTTATAACGATGCTGATTCATGACACGTACCCGAGTTCGATTTAATTCTCTATTTAAGGCTTGTACGATGTGAAAAGGATCAATGATAATTTTAGCGTTAGGAAACATTTCTTTTATTAATTGAATGTACGGTACGTACATGTCGATAGAGATGGTTTTTACCTTTAATCTAGTCTTAGGCTCAAAACGATAAAAATATTGTTTCAAACTGTAAGATTTTCTATCTCGTACAACATCAACCAGCTTGTGTGTAGTGCTATCACAAATAATGAAGCTCATATTACTATCGGAAGATTTAACGGATTTAAATTCATCAAAACACAAATGCTCAGGTAAATCGTGTAATGGTTTAATGGTCAATAATCGTGCTGTATCATCTATGATACGTCTTACAGTATGAACTGAAACATTTGTTTCTTTTGCGATATATGTTTCAGATACTGTTTCACTAATTTTTGATTTGATTTCATTTTTTAATCTTTTAGAGATATGACAGTGTTTTTCTACGATTCGACTAGTGTCTGCGGTAAATGAAGAGCCGCATTCTCTACAGAGAAATCTCTGCTTGCGTAGATTTAAGTAGGCCGGAAGGCCTGAAACAGAACAGAGAGTGATACGAGATGTTTTCGTGCCGTTTTTAACGATATTATTATTTTGGCTAACACATCCACAAACAGTACAAAATTCTGGTTTATGCGTATATGTAGCTGAATAAAATAAAGATTTTCTCTTTTTAAATACCTTCTCTTGAACTTTATTATCCCAAATCATGTTTTTATCTTTGATTTGTAGTGTAGCTTCTAGTATATTGTTCATATGGTCATCATCCTTTTGTTTTAGGTTTCAGCGCTTTTAATATAATGGATGTTGGCCTTTTTGTATACACTAAAATAGGGTTGGTGGAAAAATTCCATCAACCCTAAAAATTATAGAACCAAAACAAACGACAAATCGCATTAGCGAGATACTTTTTAAAGAAAGTAGGATACTAAAGATGAACATGAGTATTAGAGAAATTATAGATAAGAAGGAGAAAGAATCGATTTCAAAAAGAAGTTTTTATATGATCTTCCAGAATGGTTTGGAATGCCAGAAAGCACGCAGGAATATGTCGATGATGCGATGGACAAACCGTTTCTAGCTTGTTTTGTAGAAGATAAACTCGCAGGATATATTGTGTTGAATGCTACGAGTGAGGATTGTGCAGATATTTTTGTGATGGGAGTCAAAAAGGAATTTCACCGCCAAGGAATCGGCCAAAAATTGAATGAGGCGTATGAACAACTGGCCCGGAGTTTAGGGTACACTTATTCCCAAGTGAAGACTGTGAAAATGGGGCATTACGAACAGTATGATCGCACGAATCTTTTTTATATGGCGATGGGGTATAAGGAGTTAGAATGCTTCCCGACATTATGGGATGAATGGAATCCGTGCCAAATCTATATTAAATATTTAGGGGGATGAAGCGGAAGATTACTACAGAAAATAGGAAACAGAGGAGAGTTCGATGAAAGTAAAGAAGATAGGAATCGTTAGCTTATCCAGCGGAATAATGGGAGAGAACTTCATTCAGCATGAGCTCAATCTTGGAAAAAAACGTTTAGAAGAGTACGGTGTAGCAGTTGAATTTTTACCTCATGCTTTAAAAGGGCTTGAATTTATTAAGCAACATCCAGAATGTAGAGCGCAAGACTTGCTAGATGCATTTCAAGATGACTCGATTGATATGATTTTAACTGCGATTGGCGGGGATGATACTTATCGCCTACTCCCTTACTTATTTGAACAGGACGCGCTTAAAAAGGTTGCTAAACAGAAGATTTTTTTAGGTTTTTCAGATACAACAATGAATCATTTAATGTTACATAAAGTTGGCATTCAAAGCTTTTATGGGCAGGCTTTTTACCGGATGTATGTGAACTTTCAACAGAAATGCTCCCATATACGAAATCGTATTTTGAGGAATTACTGACAACGGGAAGAATTAAAGTAATTCGCCCAAGTGAGATTTGGTATCAGGAGAGAAAAGATTTTAGTGAAAAAGGATTAGGCGTTTCGACGCCAAGTTTTCCAAATCAAGGGTTTGAATTATTAAAAGGAAATGCCCAGTTTAGCGGGCCGATTCTAGGAGGATGCTTAGAATCAATGTATGATTGTTTCGATTCTTCATTATATGCAGATTCTGTACAGCTTACTCAGAAATATCAGCTATTTCCAACGCTTGAAGACTGGAGTGGGAAAATTCTGTTGCTTGAAACAAGCGAGGAACGACCAAGTGTTGAGTTGTATCGGAAGATGATCCAAGCTTTAAAACAGTATGGAATCTTTGATGTAGTTTCTGGTGTCTTAGTAGGTAAACCTCAAAATGAAATTCATTACGAAGAATACAAAAGCAGTCCTGCTAGAGGAGCTGGGGGACAAAGAGGTCACTATTGTTTACAATATTAATGTTGGACATGCGACACCACGCTGTATTGTTCCTTTTGGAGTACATGCCCAAGTTGATGTGGATGCACAAGTCATCCGATTTGATTATAATAAATAGGGTAGAGATTAGAGTTAGAAAAGGGGATAAGAGATGGATATAAAAGATTTTTACAGAAAAAGAACAAGAACAAATTAAAAAAAGGGTTGAGCACTGCGGTGTTAACGGATAAAGAAGCGGCTAAGAAAATTCTAGCGTTAGTGCCAGAAGAATGGATTAAGACAATTCCGTTCTTAGTAAGAGGCCATGCGACAACAAAAACTGTTCAACGCATCGCGAAAGAAAATCCTGAACTTTACGCAGTCGCAAAACAAGAAGGAGAACTTCCTGAAAAAGAACGCGAAGAATTGCGCGAAATCATTACTGGAATTTTCCAACAAAAGATGAACAAACATAATATTAAATAATGACAGGTGCCGTGCATGGATTCGTGCATGGCGCTTTGTATTTTCGCTGAAATACGATACAGTAGAAGGTGAGAAGGGCCTCTTCAAGGTGGCCGGTAGAAAAGGGGAGTAAAAATGGAACGAATTAAACCAGTAGAGTTTCAAGCGTTGAATCAAAAAGAGGACATCACGATTCTAGATGTTCGTGAAGTGGAGGAATTCCAATCAGGGCATATCGAGGGGGCCTTGAATGCGCCGCTAAGTACGTTGGATAAAGGATACGAGCAACTGGATGCGTCTAAACGCTATTATGTGATTTGCCAAGGCGGCATGCGTTCGGAGCGTGCGTGTCAGTTCTTAGAGACAAAAGGTTTTGACGTGGTAAACGTTGAAGGAGGAATGAATCGGTGGAAAGCTTAAAGCAAACGACCGAGGTGCAACTAGTTCCTTTTAATAAAAGCTTCCTTGAAACGATTTGGAAGATTGGTTTTTCAACGGAGAAGCCAGAGTGGACGAAGTTGAACGCACCGTATTTTAATGATTATCGCAAGTTTAATGATGCGAAAAGTTTTGGTGCAAGCCCGATTGCGGGCTTTTTAACGAGCGAAGATTGCAGATGTGTTGTCGCTAACGGTCAGCCTGTCGGGATGGTTTCAAAATCATGGGAGGATGAAGCTACACGATGGCTAGAAATCGGAATTGTGATCTATGACGACCAGTTATGGAGCCAGGGAATTGCGACCACTGCGCTAACGAAGTGGGTGGACGCCATTTTCCAAGAAACCGATGCGCTCGAACATATTGGCATGACGACTTGGAGTGGGAACGGTGGGATGATGGCCGTTGCTGAGAAATTAGGGTTCCTAAAAGAGGGCCAGATTCGGAAGGTTCGCTACTACCAAGGTCAGTACTATGACAGTATGAAGTATGGAGTTTTACGTGAAGAGTGGAATACAAGAGCATAAAGATAAAGAAAGAGACTGATTACGAAAATCAGTCTCTTTTAGTATGTGAGTGATTATTTCCCAGGAGTGTTTGGGTCTAAGCCCCAAGATTGTTCGATAAAAGGTCTTAAGGTTGTAACAATATTCGCAGAGCTTTCGATTGCGGCTGAGTATACTTTATCTCCTTTTTGGAAGACCCATTGAAATAGGTGTTTTCCATCTGAGAATGCTACTTTCATTAAGAATGCTGACTCTAAAGCAAAGATTGTTTTAGAGCCTTGCAAAATCGTCTGATTTTTGTCATTTTGCCAGTAGCTATATAAACGGTCCGCAATTAACCGTGCCCCAAAAATTTCGTCAGGGCCAAGTTCCACAGTATCTTTAGCGTACCCATTCAATGTCAATAAACTGTATTTGTCTGGTGAAGTATATTGGAACTGTTGGTTGCTATATTTAGATTCGTATAAGACCCAATCTTTAGGGATATTGACATAACCAGTATCCTCACGACCTACACGTTTAGTATCTGCAAGTGAGATTTCGTTCGTTTCAGAAGAAGTGCTTGCAGTTGATGTCGGAGCTGTTGTAGTTGATTCAGTTGTAGTTTCTTTAACTGCTTCTGTTGTTGGTGCAGCTATTTCTTCAACTGTTTTATTTTCTCCCTTACCGAAAGCCGCTCCCATTAATGCAGATAGAAATGGTACAGTACTTAATGGAATTTTGTTTTTCATAATTATTGTTCTCCGTAAAGTGGTGACACCTAAATTATTTTAGCTTTTAGGGAATTATTGCCCTGGAGTGTTTGGATCTAAGCCAAATGATTGCTCGAAAATAGGTCTTAAGGCTTTAATCATATCTTCTGCACCTTTGATTGCGACTGTGTATACTTTATCGCCTTTTTTGAATATCCATTCGTATACAGTTTTCCCATCTGCAAATGTTACTTTTATTAAGAAAGCGTCCTCACCGGCAAATTTAGGTTTAGCTTTTACACCTTCTATACTAGTTTGATTTTTGTCTTTTTCCCAGAAGTTATATAAACGATTCGCAATTAACTGTGCGTCAAAGGTTTCGTTTGGACCAAGTTCAACAGTATCTTTACTGTATGAGTCCAGTAATATCACATTGTATTTGTCTGGTGATGAATATTGGAACGCTGTGCTATTTTGAGCTGTGTATACGACCCAATCTTTAGGGATATTGATATAACCTAGTTTTTCATTTCCGATACGTTGAGTGTCTGCAAGAGATATTTCTTTTGCCCCAGAAGAAGACCCAGGAGTTGTAGTTTTAGCAGTTGTTGTTTGAGCTGCTGTAGTTGGTGCAGCCGTAGTTTCTTTAGCGACTTCAGTTGTTGGCGCAGCTGCTGTTTCCGCGGTTTTCTTTTCTCCGTTTCCGCAAGCCGCTACCATTAAAGCAGATAGAAGCGTTACAGAGCTCAATAAAATTTTGTTTTTCATATTGTTTTTCTCCTTGATTAGGTTAATACCTGGTTTTTATATTATTGTCCAGGAGTTTTTGCATTTAAGCCCCAAGATTGTTCAAAAACTGGTCTTAACGATTTAACCATGTCTTCTGTACCTTCGATTGAGACTACGTAAACGATATCCCCTTTTTGGAGAATCCATTCGAACATAGTTTTACCATCGGAGAATGTTGCTTTTTATTAAGTAAGCTTTTTTTCTCCCGCAAAAATCAGCTTTCACGCCTTGAACACTAGTTTGTTCTTTATCATTTTTCACGCCATTGAGCAAACGATTGGCAATTAACTCTGCGCCAAAAGTTTCACCATCATTAAGTTTAACTTTATCTTTAGAATAAGACTCTAGATACATAATATTATATTGATCCGGTGACGAATAATAGAAGTTATCAGGGTTGTTTGAGGCTTTGAATACTACCCAGTCTTTAGGGACGTTGACATAGCCAATATTATCTTTCCCAACACGTTGAGTGTCTTCAAGTGATACTTTTTTTGTCTCTGAAGAAGTCCCAGGAGTTGTTGTTTTAGCAGTAGTCGTTGGAGCAGTAGTTGTTGGTGCGACTGTAGTTTCTTTAGCGACTTCAGTTGTTGGTGCAGAGAGCAGGTTCCGCTGTTTTCTTTTTCTCCATTTCCGCAAGCGGCTACCATTAAAAGCAGATAGAAGAGTTACAGAGCTTAATAAAAATTTTTGTTTTTTTCATGATGATTGTTCTCCTTAACAAATTTATTATACTTGTATTATATCACACATGAATTAAAAATCAACTAGGAAAATTTTTGGCTAAAAAGAGGGACGATAGAACATAACAAAAGAGACTAACCATAGCGATTAGTCTCCGTTATTTAATTATTGATTATTTCCCAGGAGTTTTTGGATCTAAGCCCCATGTTTGTTCAATCAAGTCAATCATTTTTTGAAGAGTGTTTTTGTCCCCGTCAAAGGCTACTGTATATACTTTTTCGTCTTTTTGGAAGATCCAGGTGAAGAAATATTTTCCATCTTTTGTGAGAGCTTGGATGACAAAAGCATCCATTCCAACCACTTTTGATTTTGCGCCTTGAATTTTAGCAATTTCAGAATTATTTTCGTATGTACTATATAGACGGTTCGCCACTAATTCTGCGCCAAAAGTTTCACCATTTCCGACTTTTACTTTGTCTTTAGGGTAGCCAGTTAATGTCACAACATTGTATCCATCTGCTGTGTATTGATACTGTTGTGGATTGTTTCCTTGGATTTCTTTGAACCTTACCCAGTCTTTAGGAACATTGACATAACCAGTATCTTCACGTCCGATACGTTGAGTATCTGCCAGTGAAACTTCTTTTGTTTCAGAAGAAGCACCCGCAGTAGTTGTCGGTGCTGTTGTTGTTGGTGTCGCTGTCGTTGCTTCTGTTGTTGGAGCTGCAGTTGTTTCCGTTGCTTTCTTTTCTCCGTTCCCGCATGCCGCTATCATTAACGCAGATAGAAGCGTCACAGAACCTAATAAAATTTTGTTTTTCATCATGATTGTTCTCCTTAACAGTTGTTATAGGTCTATTTTACCATTAATGTGATGGAATTTAAATAATAGCAAAAAGAGTATAAAATAAGAGACTAATCACTATGATTAGTCTCAGTAACGATTGATTATTTTCCAGGAGTTTTTGGATCTAAGCCCCAAGTTTGTTCAATCAAATTAAACATTTTTTGAAGTGTTTCTTTATTTCCTTCAAAGCTTGTTGAATACACTTTGTCGTCTTTTTGGAAGACCCAGATGAAGAAATACTTACCGTCTTTTGTAAGGATTTGAATTAGAAATGCATCCATTCCGACCACTTTTGTTTTAGCACCTTGGATTTTTTCAATACTAGGATTTTTTTGGTATGTACCATATAAACGGTTTGCAACCATTTCTGCACCCCAAGTTTCACCTTCGCCAGGTTGGTATTTATCCTTAGTGAAGCCGTTTAATGTCACAATATTGTATCCATCTAATGCAGCGTATTGATACTGAGGGCCACCATTGGCAGATTTGAATTCTACCCAATCTTTAGGAACGTTGACATAACCAGTATCTTCACGTCCAATACGTTGAGTATCTTCAAGTGAAACTTCTTTTGCTTCAGAAGAAGCGCCAGCAGTAGTTGTTGGAGCTGTTGTAGTTGGTGCGACTGTAGTTGTAGTTGCTTCTGTTGTTGAGCTGCCGTTGTTTCCGTTGCTTTCTTTTCTCCGTTTCCGCAAGCCGCTACCATTAAAGCAGACAGAAGCGTTACAGAGCCTAATAAAATTTTGTTTTTCATGATGATTGTTCTCCTTAAAAGTTGTTGTCACAAGGTTATTTTAGCATTCTTTAAATTAAATTTAAATAGAAAGCCAATTTTTCTCGAACTGTGAACATGTGCGAATCAGTCTCTTTTAGTATTGTCTAGGAAATTTTGGGTCTAAGCTCCATGTGTTTTGTAAAATAGATCTTAATGAATTAATTGTTTCTTCTGTACCTTCGATTGCAACTCGATAAACGAGATCTCCTTTTAGGAAGAACCAATCGTATAGAGTTTTTCCGTCTGTAAATGTTACTTTTAATAAGAAAGCTTCTTCTCCAGCAAATTTTGTCTTTACAGCATCTAAACTAGTCTGTTGTTTGTCATCTTTCCATTTAACATACATACGGTTCGCAACTGCTTTTGCTCCCCAGGGTTCCCCATCGTTAAGTTTAAATTGCTCTTTACTAAAACTTTTGAGTAATAAAATATTGTATTTATCTGGTGAAGAATAACGGAATAAATCAGGATATTTTGAGTTGCTGTATACTATCCAATCTTTAGGAACATTGATATAGCCCACATCTTCACGTCCGATACGTTGAGTATCTCCAAGTGAGACTTCTTTTGCATCAGAAGAAGCGCTAGCAGTTGTTGTTGGCGCAGTCGTCGTTGGTGTAGCTGTAGTTACTTCTGTTGTTGGAGCTGCAGTTGTTTCCGTCGTTTTCTTTTCTCCATTCCCGCAAGCGGCTACCATTAAAGCCGATAGAAGTGTTACAGAACCTACTAAAATTTTGTTTTTCATCATTATTGTTCTCCTTGATTTCATTCAGACTTTTGTTTATTGCCCTGGAGTTTTTGAATCTAAGCTCCATGTTTGTTCTAAAATAGGTCTTAATGTGGCGATTGTATTCTCTGTTCCTTCCAGTAAAACGTCATATACTTTTTCGCCTCTTTGGAAAACCCATTGGAACAAGTATTTGCCATCTTTCAATTGAATCTTAATAAGGAAAGCATCCTCACCAGCAAATTTTGTCTTTTCCTTTTGCGTTTTTTCGACTTTAGGATTATATTGCCAGCCATCATATAAACGGTTAGCTAGTAACTCAGCCCCGAAAGTTTCTCCAGCATTCACGTGTAATTGGTCTTTACCATACCCATTAATCGTAATCATGTTGTATGAATCTTTTGAAGCATATTGGAATTGAGGGCCACCGTTTGGGTCTTTGTATGCTACCCAATCTTTAGGAACGTTGAAATAACCGACATCCCCGCGGCCTACACGTTGAGTGTCTGCAAGTGAAACTTCTTTTGTTTCAGAAGTTCCAGCCGTTGTTGTAGGAGTGGTTGTAGTTGTTACAGTTGTAGTTACTTCTGTTGTTGGAGCCGTAGTTGTTTCGGGCGCATTCTTTTTGTCATTCCCGCAAGCCGCTACTATTAGTGCAGACAGGATAGTAACAGAAGTTAATAAAATTTTGTTTTTCATAAAACCCTCCTAAATGTACTTTTGTTATTATTTTATCATGTTCCAAATAATATTAAAAGAAGCGGTAGAAAGGGATTAATTGTAAGTTTTTATATTGTCTTTTTGTATTGGAGGAGAGATAATAGTAGTGAACTAAGGCTGAAAGCATGGCAGTTTCAGCAAAATCTGAGGTGAGGAAAATGTTATTATTAAAAATAATCATATTTGCACTAGGGATTACATTTTCAGTTTTTGGATATCTTATAGTATTCAAAAAGAAGTTCGGGCTTATCAATGATTTTGAAGCACGTAAGAAAGTTGGTAGCCGAACAGATGCGGATGCGATGCGTGTTGGGAAGGTTGCGTTAAGCTTAGGCGCTGGCTTACTCGTACTATTTGTGTTATTAATAATATTTACGTAGAGAAATACTGTAGAAAGTGAGTTTGGCAGTGAAGGAATTGGCATTAACATTAGAAGATACGCAGTGGGAGAAGACTAAGATTACGCACGATCGTCACGTTGCTCGTGCAATCGTGGTGGACGAGGAAGGATTTTTCTACTTTGTTCGTGTCGTTAGAGATGATATCTTCGGTAATGGAGCTTTTATTGAAACGGCTGGCGGTGGTGTGGAAGCAGGAGAGAGTCCTGAGGAGGCGATTCATCGGGAGTTGAAGGAAGAGCTTGGCGCGAGTGTGGAGGTGCTATGCAAGATTGGCACGGTCAGCGACTACTACAATCAGATTCACCGCCATAATGTGAATCACTATTTTCTCTGCCTCGTGACAAGTTTCGGGAAAACAGAAATGACTCCAAAAGAATTAGAGGAGTTCGAGTTGTCGACGTTGAAACTCACATATGAAGAAGCAGTAGAAGAGTACAAGAAGTGCGCTGCAAAACCGTGGGGCGTACTCTTGGCGAACCGTGAATTGCCTGTCTTGGAGTGGGCCAACCAGTGGCTTTTAAGCACAAAATAGAATAAAAATGAAGCGTTCAGGAACCGTAGATGAGAAAGTCGTCTACGGTTCATTTTTTTACGAGTTTTTTCTTATATTCTTCACAATCGCAACTTGTAACTACCAGTTGGTTTTGCTATATTTAAGGTGCATAAGAAGCGGTAAACAATAAGGTTAGGGATTGTTTTTCGTTTTGTTGCAAACGCTTACTAAAATTAAACGAAAGGAAGTCGAAAATCTTATGGGTAAGAGATTTTTTGATAAAAGATGTAAGTACAGTATTCGCAAGTTTTCGGTAGGGGTCGCTTCGGTTATGATTGGAGCAACTTTTTTTGCATCTCCGATTGCACTCGCAACGGAAGCCGAAACGCCAACAGAAGGGAACGGGACCATTAGTGAGGCGCCGGCTCTGGATAAATTACCAGACGATGTGTTAAAAGCCATCGAGAAGGCAGAAAAAGAAGCCGAAGCCAACAAGCCAGCTGAGGATGAAGCAGCTTCGCATGAGGAAGCAAAACCAACCGAAGCAGAAACAACGACGGCGACCACAGAGGTCAAAACCGACCGAAGAGACAACAACGACCCAAGCAACCACAACTGAGACGAATACAGCAACAGAAACAACGAAACCACGCGAAGTAAACGGAACGGTAGAAAAGGCCGACCAATACCAAGCGGACAAGCCAGCAACGAAAGCAGAAATCGATGCGGCGAAAAAAGAAGTGACGAAAAAAGAATATACTGTATTCCCAACGCCACAAAAGGTAACCTATGGAGATGGTGTAACAGCTCTTGAGGGAACTGTGAACCTTGTCTTCAGCGATAGCCTTGATATTTATACACGCAATCGTGCCAAAGAAGTCCTTCAAGCAAACAATGTATCGTATACAACGAGCACGAAGGAAGCCGAAGGGGCAACGAATATTTTCCTTGGAGTACATGGGGAGTCGTCATTAGCGGAAAAAGAAGTGCAAGATATCTCACCGGACTTATATAACAAGATTGACGCGTATGTGTTGCGCGTGAAAAACAATAAGATTTCAATCGTCGGAAAGGATACCGATGCGGTGTTCTTTGGTCTTACGACATTAAAACATATGCTCAGTGAATCACCAACTCCAGTTCTTCGTGATGTGACAGTGGAAGATTACGCAGAAGTGAAGAATCGTGGCTTTATTGAAGGGTACTATGGGAACCCTTGGACGAAGCAAAATCGTGAAGACTTGATGCGTTATGGCGGCGAATTGAAATTAACGCAATATTACTTTGCACCAAAAGACGATCCATACCACAATGCGAAATGGCGTGAACTGTATCCAGATGAAAAACTCGCTGAAATTCGTGACTTAGCGCGTGTCGGAAATGAAACGAAGACGCGTTATGTGTGGACCATCCATCCATTTATGCATAACAAGATGCGCTTTGATACGGATGCTTTGTATAAACAGGATTTAGATGTGATTAAAGCAAAATTCACGCAATTACTCGATGCCGGGGTGCGTGAGTTTGGGGTACTTGCCGATGATGCGGCATGGCCTGTGGGTGGCTACAACAGCTACAATCGTTTAATGCATGATTTAACAGACTGGTTAACGGAAAAACAAAAGACTTACAGCGGTCTTCGCAAAGATATGATTTTCGTGCCAGCATGGTATATGGGACAAGGAACCGAAGACGAACTTCGCACGCTCAACGAACACCTTCCAGAAACGGTACATTTAACCTTAACAGGGGGTAAAGTTTGGGGTGCCGTGGATCAAACATTCCTTACAAACTTGAAACGCAATTTAACAGAAGGCGGCAAGAAGTACAATCCAATTCAATTCTGGATTAACTGGCCATGTAACGACAATACAAAACAACACTTAATTCTCGGTGGCGGTGAAAAATTCCTTCATCCAAATGTGGACTTATCGCTTGCCCAAGGAATTATGCTTAACCCAATGCAACAATCTGAAGCGTCTAAAGTAGCGCTCTTTGATATGGCGCAATACGGTTGGAAGCAATGGCGCAGTGCCGAACAAGCCGAAGAAATTAACGACATGGCGTTTAACTATGTGGTGAACGGTAATTTCAAAGAAAGCGACGTCTCTAAAGCGTTCCGTGAACTCGGAAAACATATGCGCAACCAAAACCGTCCACCTCATGTGACAAAACTCGAAGAATCGATCGAACTCGCTCCAAAATTGACGGCCTTTTATAACAAACTTAAAGCAGGTCAAAACTTGGATGCGGAACGTAAAGAGTTGAAAGAAGTCTTCGCACAATTGAAGGCCGATGCGATTCTCCTAAAAGAAAAAGGGGACAAGAAGCTCATTGAGCAAATCCACTATTGGTTAGATAACACTGTGGACCAAATGAATGCGTTGGAAGCACTACTTACAGCGACAGAAGGACTTGCGGAAATAATAGCGCTAAAGTCTGGGATAACTACTATGCCGGATTGAAGCACTATGACCAATCGATTAGCTATGCGTTCTTCTATGTGGACCACTATGAACGTGCAGAATTTGGGGTACAACATATTCGTCCATTTATTAATAATTTGAAAGAATACTTGGCAACGCATATTCAAACGATGCTTCACCCGGATAAACTCGTGACGACCTTTATTACGAACCGCGCGGGGGCAGAAGGTGGCCTCGAAGAAGTGACAGACGGCGATTTCGATACACATGTCATCGTGAAGACGACGACTGTTATCGAACGTGACGACTATGTGGGCTTACGTTTCAACAAACCGCTCAAGATTCATACGCTTGGATTTGCCACAGGAACGAAGACGGCCGATAACTATACATTCGGCAATGCCGTTGTGGAATATCAAAACGAGCAAGGTGATTGGGTAGCAATCACGACTCCAACCTACACGGGTCGCGAACGCACGCTTGAATTCAAAGACCTCGATATTACGGCTCAAGCAGTGCGCATGCGTGCGACAGCCAAGAAAGATAATGCATGGCTTGCAATGCGTGAAATTGCGGTAAATAGACCGCTAGAAATCGGTAGTAAGAAAGTTAGAGGTAATATTACCTTAAGCTCTAATATCGTGTACAAATATGGAACAAGCGTCCTTCAAATGCAAGACGGCAAGGATGCGACAGAATCCATGATGGCGCATGTGAACCAAACGAATGTCACTCCAGAAAATGCATGGGTTCAAATGGACCTTGGTGGGGCTAAGAAAGTGAAACATGTCCGCCTTGTTCAAGGGGAACGTGATAAATTAGCAGCCGGGGTCATCGAATACTCAACAGACGGTAAACAATGGACGACACTCCAAACGCTAGCTGGCGAACGTACGGCAGATATTCTTCAAGAATTCATGGCGCAATTTGTTCGTGTTCGTAACACGCAACTCCTCAGCAAATGGTGGAGAATTGGGGAATTCACGGTCGATGTGGATACACCAAATACCGATTTGACGGTAACAAACGTCGACAGCTTGAAGGAAACACCGGTCGTAGACAGCCGAGGAAGCTATGAAATGACCTTGCCACAAGGAACGACTCTCCCAGCAAATGGATATCTTGGATTGAAACTGGACCGCCTACACGAAGCGAAATCTATCGCACTGAAAGATGCAGGAGAAACAGGATTGACACTTGAATATTCTACAAACAAAGTGGAATGGATGAGCGCCGACCAACTTCCTGAACATGCGTTGGTTCGTTACGTTCGTATTGTGAATAAGACGGATAAAGACCAAGTGCTTCCTGCAGGTACATTAGTCGTGAAGACACAAGAAGTGGATCCAAACGAACTCCAATCAACAACGATGGGTATTCACCAATACTATGGAGCGAATGACGTTCGTCGCGTGCACAATTTAGGACAATTATTCGACGGTGATTTGAATAACTTTGTCGAATTCTCGGATTACCAACATAAAGATGGTGAAATCGTGATGAAACTCGGCACAACTCGCCAAGTGAAGAAGATTCGCGCGTATATCCAAGATGCAGAACGCAACTATTTACGCGACGGTAAGATTCAAGTGAGTGAAGACGGCAAGAACTGGACGGATGTTGTGACAGTCGGGGACGGCGTGGAAAATGAAATTCACGACGACTCATTAACAGACGGCTGGACTCATGATGCGTCAAACCCCGGCAACCGTTATATTGAAGGAACTCTTGAAACTCCAGTAACGGCGAAATTCATGCGCGTGCTCTTTACAGCAGAATATAACGCACGCTTTGTTGGATTTAGCGAAATCGTGATTAATGATGGAGAATTTATCAACCCTGAAAATAATCCAACGGTGACAGGAACGGGCGCTGAAGATCATGATAACTTAAAGAAGAGTATGGCAGACGGCAATGTCTTAACAAGCTATGCGACAACTGAAAATAAAGGGGAACTCGTATACCACTTGTCAGAAGAGACTGCGGCTAACCATGTTCGATTGATTGCGGATGTTCCTGAAGGTACGACTGTGAAAGTGAGTGTTCGTACGCTAAACGAAGCTGGCGAATCGGTATGGAAGAACCTTGGTAAAGTGAAATCAAGCTTCCAAACATTCGCGCTTCCTGGAGAAAATCCTCGTATCCTCGATGTCAAAGTCGCTTGGGACGGTGGACCTGCAGAGTTCTACGAATTATCAACTTTCACAAAAGAAGTCACAGAAGACGAAATTCAACCAGAAGAACCTGAAAAACCAGCAACGCCATTAACACCGATTGCGACAGACGTGGCGAAACGCGTGTTAGAAGATGCTTCAACAGGCGTGAAAATCGCAGGTAAGGTTGCTGATTTGGAACAAGTGGCTCACGTATCGGTACAAAAAGTGCCAGACCAAACACTTCAAGGCAAGAACTATGATGCGTACGATATCCGCTTGTTGGATAAAGATGGCCATTCCGTTCAACCAAAAGCAGCTGTATTAGTAAGCTTGCCAGCAAAAGAGGGCGGAGAAGTCGATAAGGTGTACTACATCACTCCAACTAAGACACTCGAAAGTCTTCCATTTACACAAGAAGGTGGAAAAGTGGTCTTCGGCACGACTCACTTCAGTATTTATGCGGTTGTGTATAAAGGAGAAGTGGCTGCTGCGGAACCAATAACGCCAACGACTCCAGCTGTGCCAGCAACTCCAAGTACTCCGGCTACACCAGCAGATCCAAGTGCTCCGGCGAACCCAATGCCTGTCGAACAAGTGGCCGCTGCTCAAGCAGGAGAAAAACCAATGGCTAATCCAGCTCCACAAGCTGCTGTTGCCTCTAACGAACTTCCAGCAACAGGAACTGCGGATGCGAGTGCAGCACTCTTTGTAGCAAGCCTCAGTCTCGCACTAGGGGCATTGTTCCTCAAAAAAGGAAAAGAAGAAGCGTAATCGAAACTAAACGAAGCTTCATAGACCTGGCAGAAATGTCAGGTCTTTTTTTATATAAAATCCTATTGAAGAAAAACAACGTAATTAAATTATGAGAGGAGGATAAATGAAATTGTGACTAAATTATGGTACAATTAAGTCACGAAATAAAAAGGAGGAATGAATATGAAAAATTATTCCGATGAGAGATTTAAAAAACACAGTAGAAGTAGAAAGACAATGCAAAGAAGAACAAGGACCTATTTTTGTGACTAAAAATGGGTATGGGAGATTAGTCGTAATGGATATCGAATATTATGAAAGCACGATTCAAAAAATGGAAGAAGCTCGCTTACTGATTGAAGCACTTGAAGACGTAGAAGAAGGTCGCGTGCTAGATGGGAAAGAGGCGCTTCTAAAATTGAGGGAGAAGTATGGAATATGAGTTTGAACTGACCGAAAAAGCGAATACTGATATTAAAGGAATTCTCTATTATCTTTCCAAGGAATTAATGACTCCTCAATCTGCGACTCATTTTATGGATGCGCTGATGAAAGGGTTCAATCGTATTTGTACATTTCCTGAGAGCGGAGAAGTATTAGATAACAAATTTGTTCCGACAGATATGATTCGGAGAGTTCTGGTGGGTAGGTATGTTATTTATTACCTCATTATGAAAAGACAAAAGAGAATTTTGATATTGAGGGTATCTCATGAATTGAGAGATGTGAGAAATATCCTTCAACATACAAAGTTCAATATCGAAGAATCTAGTTCAATGCTCCTAGTATAGAAATTTATAGGCGTGAATTAGGGATGGCTTAGAAGATCTGACAAAAATGTCAGGTCTTTTTCTATTAGCCAAATATCCTATACGGTTTTTTCACCCGAAAGGACGAAAATTAAATAAAAACTCTATTGTATTCAGGATGTAGGAGGACTATACTAAATCTAGTTAGTGTGTTTTTTAACAAAGTGTATTAGGGGGAATTAGGGTGAAGATTCAATCGAATTGGAAATTGGGTTTATTAGTAGTCGCTTGCGTTTCTTTGGCAGCGTGTGGGGGACATAAAGAAGAGTCAAAGGCAACAACTGAGGCAGTAGCAAAGGTTACAACGGTTGAAACGACGACAGTGGCACCTGCTAAGTTGCCAGATTCGTTGTTACCGTTTAAGAAGGAAAAGCAATTGGTTTTGGGAGACCTTGATAAATTAGAGCGTTCGACATCAGCTCATATTCAACTGAATATCAAAGATAAACCGAAAGCAAAAAGAGAACCGAAAATCAGCGTGGATCCGGTTGGTTGGCATAACTACAAGATGCCGATTGATGATTCAGGAAGTGGAAAAGAAGCGTGGTTGATGAATCGCGGGCATTTAGTCGGATATCAATTCAGTGGGCTAGATAATGAACTACGTAATTTAACACCAATGACAGCACTGTTAAATACAGGTAGCTTGTCCGATAAGGATTCGGCAAACCAAAACGCGATGCTTTTTTATGAGAACAACCTTGCGGATTGGATTAATGCTCATCCGAATGATTGGTTGGATTATAAAGTAACACCAATTTACGAAGGGGATGAACTCATTCCTCGAAAAATTGAGTTACAGTATGCTGGAATAAAGAGCGATGGAACTCTGATGAAGATTTCATTTGGAACAAAACAAGAGAACATCGATAAAGATGGCGTAACTCATGTGACTCTTGATAATATTTCACCAAATGCAAAAATCGACTATGCGACAGGAAATGCGGAACCGCTATTTGCGAAGAAAGTAGAAACAACCGTTGCCCAGACTGAGGCTGTAACTGAAGCTGTAACCGAAACAACAGTAAATCAAGAAGAGTATCGAACTGTATATGTAGCTAAAAAAGGAAAGTCAGATGTGTATTGGTACAATAAAGGGAACATGCCGCACAATACAAATTGGGGGAATGTTGTAGAAATGACAGAAGCACAGGCAAAAAGGTTAGGGAAACGGCATACCTCTAAAGAATGAAAAAAGAGCACCACACAATCGTGTGGTGCTCCTTTCGTTTAATCTTCTTTCACTAAATACCCTAATTTGTCGAGGGCGTCTTCGATATAGTCGAGGTCTTGTTGGTTTTCGGCTTCCACTAGATGATAATGCACACCGTCTGTTAGAGACGATAGTGGGCGGAAGTCCGATTGGTGGATTTGATCCAAGAAGTGCTCAACGTCACGGCGACACGTGAGCTTCACGAGCGTTTGGATTTCACCGTAAACGGGATGGTCGATTTGAATATTTTGGACACGACCTCCATTATCGACAATGGCTAGAAGTTCACTCTCGATAGCCTCGGTATCGTGTTTGACCTTGAAGAGGCGATGAACGTACGGCGAACTCTCTTGCTCCTTGTATACATATCCGCGGTTCGTCGATAGAATCGTGGCTCCATCAGCGCGTAGAAGTGCGATGTCTTGCACGATAATTTGTCGTGTCACGTGGAAATGTTCCGCCAGGCTTTGGCCGTTGAGTGGCTTTGGCGCGTTTTTCAGTAGTTTTAGTAGTTCAGCTTTTCGTTCTTTTGGCATAGTGTCCCTCTTTTAACGTCTTTTTTGTAAAACTTTATACACCGCTAGTGCTAATTCATAGTCTACCATACTGTGAATCACTGTACCAAATCCGACTAGGACAAAGAGGACGTAAAACATGCTTTGAAGATCCGTTCCTGAAACGGAGTAGAAGAGGACGCAGGCTAGTACTTCGCCGACTGCGTGAATGAGCGCCAATACGAAGTTGAAAATCCATGACGCTTTGCGGTTTTCTAGCGTCTTGGGATATTTCTGTAGGAAAAAGGCTCCGAGTGTCGCAAAGAGAATATGCGAAAGCGCGCGGAATACGATGACGAGTGGGTACGCCCCGGAAATAAAGAATCCATACGATGACCCCAGAACGACGAAGATGGCCATCCACGGATTGATAAACATCGCGATAAAGATTGCAACGTGGCTTCCGAGTGTGTACGAAGCAGGTGGAATCACCAATTTTAATGGCATCGCGATAGGAATGAAGATGGCAATCGCGGTTAATAGTGCGGTTAGTGTCATAAAACGAACATTTTTCATCAGAATAAAACTCTCCCTTTGTTTACTGTATATACAGTAGTATAGTTCTGTGTATACAATAAATCAATAGGGAAAAACAACTTTTTCGCTTGTTTTTCGATCATAATTCGCTTGATTCTACAAAGAAGTACCAGTACAATAGAAAAAAGAGAGGTGAGACGGATGCAAGTGAATTTTCAAATTACAGAAAAGATGTTGGGGCTGGTGCATAATATTGCGGAACTCCTGACGAAATATTCAATCGAGAAACGTCCGCTATTACTGCGCAAGGAAATCGAATTCGTTCGATTCAGTCCTCGCTAGCAATCGAGAATAATAGTCTGACGCTGGAGCAAGTAACAGATATTATCGAGGGACGCAGGGTGCTTGGACCACCAAAGGATATTCATGAGGTGCAAAATGCGTATGAGGCATATGAACGCGTCTTTTCGATGAATCCGTATAGCGTGGAGGATTTCTTGGAGGCACATCGCTTGTTAACGAATGACCTCGTCAAGCATCCTGGGCAGTTTCGCTTGAGTGATGTCGGTGTTTATGATGGCAGTGGGCGAGTGGTTCATGTGGGAGCGCGCCCGCAGTTTGTTCCAGGTCTTGTGGAAGACTTGTTCACCTGGGCTAAGAACAGTGATTTGCTCGATTTAGTGAAATCTTGTCTCGTTCATTTTGAATTAGAAATCATTCATCCATTTGAAGATGGGAATGGTCGCATGGGACGATTGTGGCAAAGCCTTATCTTAAGCCGGTGGAATCCTTTATTCGAATGGCTCCCGATTGAGTCGGTCATTCATGCGCATCAACAAGGCTATTATGACGCGCTCGCCATCAGCAACAAGGCAAATGATGCGACAGTTTTTGTCGAGTTTATGCTCGAAGTGATTTTGGAAACATTGGAAGAAGTGAAAGTACAAGACCGCATCGAAGAAGAAAGTGCTAATTATGTCGTCTTGCCTTCGTTAAAGCCAAAAGAGCGCGAAGTCTTTGAGCAAGTGAAGACTTATTTAGAACAGTATGGAAATATCGGCAACCAGCAGGCACAAGACCTCACTGGGCTCAGTGCCGCAACTGTTCGACGTTATTTATCGCTCTTCGTGGAAGTTGGGTTACTCACTTCAAGCGGAAGCACAAAAGGAAAGTTATACACATTACGTTAGAGAGAAGAAATCGCTCTTTTCTCTTTTTTTGTGTCTTTAAAGTTAAATCTTTTCAAATCGAAGGGTTTTGACTCGTAATTGCTCAAAATAGGAGTAATATAGGAATTAAGTTGTAGGCACTATATTTTTCTACGAACGAAGGCCATGAGGAGGAATCACCATGCGTGGACATGACATTTTAAACAACCCTTTCAAAAATAAAGGGACAGCATTTACACAAGAAGAACGTCAAGAATTAGGATTGGTAGGTTTGTTACCACCGTACGTTCAAACTTTAGAAGAACAAGCAGCGCAAACCTATGCGCATATGCACCAAAAAGCCAATGACCTTGAAAAACGTCTTTTCTTAATGGAAATCTTCAACACAAACCGTACTTTATTCTACTATTTATTCTCACAACACTTAGAGGAGTTCAACCCAATCGTGTATGACCCAACAATTGCGGACACGATTGAAAACTACAGCGAACTCTTTGTAGATCCACAATATGCAGCTTACTTAGACATCAACCATCCAGAAAATATCGAAGCAACCTTAAAAAATGCGGCAGGCGACCGCGATATTCGCTTAATCGTTGTGACGGATGCAGAAGGAATTCTTGGAATCGGTGACTGGGGTACAAACGGGGTGGACATCTCTGTTGGTAAATTAATGGTCTATACAGGAGCGGCCGGAATCGACCCTGCAAGTGTTCTTCCATTAGTGATTGATGCAGGAACAAACCGTCAAAGTTTATTAGAGGATCCAAATTATTTAGGAAATCGTCATGAACGTGTGCGTGGTGACCGTTATTATGCCTTTATCGACCAATTCGTTGAAACAGCAGAACGTCTTTTCCCTAAACTATATTTACACTGGGAAGACTTCGGACGTGGCAATGCGGCTAATATCTTAAATAAATACAAAACTCAAATTCCAACCTTTAACGATGATATTCAAGGTACAGGAATCGTGACTCTTGGTGGGGTGTTTGCCGCAATGGATATTGCTGGTGAAAAACTAACAGACCAAGTGTACTTATGTTACGGTGGTGGTAGTGCCGGATGCGGAATTGCTTCTCGTGTCCTTCGTGAAATGGTCGTTGATGGTCTGAGCGAAGAAGAAGCTTATAAACGTTTCTTCATGGTCGATAAACAAGGCTTGTTATTCGACGATATGGATGATTTAACTCCTGAACAACGCCCATTTGCGAAAAAACGGAGTGATTTTGCCAATGCAGATCAATTAACGGATTTATTAGAAGTGGTAAAAACTGTTAAACCTACTATCTTAGTGGGAACTTCAACTCAACCAGGTACATTTACAAAAGAAGTAGTAGAAGCAATGTGCGAAAACACAGAACGTCCTGTGATTTTCCCATTATCAAATCCTACAAAATTAGCAGAGGCTACTGCCAAAGACCTCATCGAATGGTCAAACGGAAAAGCTTTCGTTGCAACAGGAATTCCTTCAGACGACATTGAGTACAACGGTGTGAACTATGTTATCGGACAAGCGAACAATGCGTTAATCTATCCAGGACTTGGATTAGGAATGCTTGCTTCAGAAGCGAGTCTATTAACAGATGAAATGATTGGGGCTGCAGCGCATGCTTTAAGTGGTATCGTGGATATTACAAAACCAGGCGCGCCCGTGTTACCTCCATTCAAATATGTGGCAGAAGTGTCATTGAAAGTGGCAACGGCAGTCGCTAAAAAAGCTCAAGAACAAGGTCTAGCACGCGTAGCTGAACAAGATATGGAAAAAGCCGTTCGTGATTTCAGATGGACACCAAAATACTAATTCGTAAAACATCATTCGCTCTAGCAATTCAGCTAGGGCGTTTTTTGATGCGCAAATTTCAGTGATTTCTTGAAAAAAACAGCGTGGTACTATACTATTAGAAGGTAGAAATTCAAAGAGCAAGGAGCTTATTATGAAACAAAAATTCGGAATTATTTTAGCAGCCGGTAAAGGGACTCGTATGAAATCTGCCCTTTACAAAGTGATGCATCCAGTTTGCGGGAAACCAATGGTAGAGCATGTTGTTGACCAAGTTGAAAAAACAGGAGCTACTGAAATCGTAGCGATTGTTGGACATGGTGCCGAAATGGTACAAAACCATCTTGGAGACCGTGTTTCTTATGCTGTTCAAGCAGAACAATTAGGGACAGGACATGCGGTGTTACAAGCAGAATCCCTTCTAAAAGGAAAAGAAGGAACGACAATTGTGATTTGTGGAGATACTCCATTATTAACAAGCGAAACTCTTTCTGCATTAATGGAAGAGCATGAACGCACAGGAGCAAAAGCAACGATTCTGACTGCGATTGCCGAAGATCCAACAGGCTACGGCCGTGTCATTCGTGACGCTGACGGTTCTGTTCTTAAAAACGTGGAACAAAAAGACGCAACTCCTGAAGAACAACAAGTAAAAGAAATCAACACGGGTACTTACTGCTTCGATAACGTAGCCTTATTCAGCGCTTTACACGAAGTAGGCAACGACAACGCTCAAGGCGAGTACTACTTACCAGACGTATTAGAAATCTTGAAGAAACGTGGAGAAGTGGTTTCTGCTTATCCAATGAAAGATTTCGACGAAGGAATGGGCGTAAACGACCGTGTAGCTCTTTCTAAAGCTGAAAAATACATGCGCCTTCGTATCAACGAAGAACATATGCGCAACGGGGTTACTTTAATCGACCCAGAAGCGACTTATATCGAATCAACTGTTCAAATCGGGGCAGACACTGTGATTGAACCTGGCGTTGTCTTAAAAGGTAAAACAGTCATCGGTTCAAACTGCTTCATCGGAGCGCATAGCGTGGTTCGTGACAGCGTGTTAGAAGACGGCGTTCGTCTTGTAGCAGCGAACATCGAAGAATCTCATATGAAACTCGACAGCAATGCAGGCCCATTTGCACACTTACGTCCAAATTCTGTATTAGGCGAACGCGTTCATGTGGGGAACTTTGTAGAAGTGAAGAACTCAACACTTGGGGCAGATACAAAAGTAGGTCACTTAACATACATTGGCGACGCGGACCTTGGCGAAGATATTAACGTTGGTTGCGGAACTGTGTTTGTAAACTACGATGGTAAAAATAAACACCGTGCGACAATCGGTAGCCATGTATTTATCGGATGTAATGCGAACATCGTTGCTCCAGTTACAGTGGGCGATGATGTATTTATCGTCGCAGGTTCAACGATTACCGAAGATGTTCCAGCTGGAGCACTTGCGATTGCACGTAGTCGTCAAGTAAATAAAGAAGATTACGCGTCAAAATTACCATCTGCTCAAAAAGACTAAAATTTTTTCCAAAAATTTTTAGCAAAAATATTCAAAATTTAAACAAAACACGGTATGATAGTACTATAAAATAAACTTCGGGGGTTATCATTGTGGAACATTATTCCGATCCTAATTTAAAAATATTCGCTTTAAGCTCAAATCGTCCTTTAGCGGCAAAGATTGCTGAAGAAGTCGGTTTAGAACTTGGTAAAGTTTCTGTCACTCAATTCAGCGATGGCGAGATTAAAATCAACATCGATGAAAGTGTACGTGGTTGCCATGTGTATATCGTTCAATCAACTTCTTATCCAGTAAATGATAACTTAATGGAGTTATTAATCATGGTGGACGCATTACGCCGTGCGAGTGCAAAAACAATTAACATTGTTATTCCTTACTATGGATACGCTCGTCAAGACCGTAAAGCACAATCTCGTGAACCAATCACAGCAAAATTAGTTGCAAACATGATTACTCAAGCCGGTGCAGACCGTGTGTTAACACTTGATTTACACGCTGCGCAAATTCAAGGGTTCTTCGACATTCCAGTGGACCACTTATTAGGAGCTCCACTTCTTGCGAACCACTTCTTAGAAAATAACTTCAAAGATAAAGATATCGTTGTTGTCTCTCCTGACCACGGTGGGGTAACTCGTGCTCGTAAAATGGCTGAGTTTTTACATGCACCAATCGCGATTGTTGATAAACGTCGTCCAAAAGCAAACGTGGCAGAAGTCATGAACATCATCGGTGAAGTAAAAGGAAAAGTTGCCGTATTAATCGACGATATGATTGATACAGCTGGAACAATCACTCTAGCTGCACAAGCGATTAAAGATGCAGGTGCGCTAGAAGTATACGCTTGCTGTACGCACGCTGTATTATCTGGTCCAGCATTAGACCGTATTAATGACTCAGTAATTAAAGAAGTAGTTGTAACAGACTCAATCGAAGTTCCTGAAGAAAAAACAGGTGGCAAGATTGTTCAAATCAGCGTTGACCAATTAATGGCTGAAGCGATTCGTCGTATTCACGAAAACCGTTCAGTGAGTCCATTGTTTATCGAGAAATTTACTATTTTAGATTAATAAAGAATTGTTAAAATAAATGAGCCGAGGCTATGGTCTCGGCTCATTTTTGTTTATACTGAATCTAACATAGGAGGTTCGTATGGAACAAAAAGGTTCAAACAAAGCAGGGTGGTTTACCCTTATCTCATTTATTTGTGGGGTGATTACACTGGTGACGTTTGAAGAGATGGATTCGTCTGTAAAAACTATTGAAAATATGGACGAAATCGGTGCAGCTATTTTAGTGCTATTTTCAGCGATGACCATCGGTGGAATCTTCTGGATGGGGATGAATTATTGGAGAAAAACGCATCAGGAACTTGTGAAGTTGCAATATACATCGGCTACTCCTGAAACGATAGAAGAGTATTACAGAGCAACCGCAAAGGCTGTTCGCAAGGTTGGCTTTTCTGCCATCATATTGGCGCTCATGATTGGAGTGTTTTCGCAGTTCAATAGTATTATTGAAGTGATTGGTTTGGTGGTGTTCCTATTTGGGATTTGCATTTGCTTATTATCACTAGCTCCAAGATCAATTGCCAAACAAATTCAGAAACAAAATATTCGATAATGGTTGGAGGTCTTTCATGAAACTAGAGAAAGCAAAAAGTATTGCAGAAGCCTTGATGTGGCTTGGATTAGTACCACAATGGATTTCATGACCAGTCGTGGTGTTCCAGGAGGACTGTTGATTGCCATCTTCATCATGCCGATTCTCATGATTATGACGTTTGTGAGTTTCATGATGTATGTTTTCATTGCACTCGAAGAAAAATCGGTTAAAGATACTTGGTGGCAACTACTACTTACAGGCGCTTGGCTCACCTTTTTGTTATTGCTCTTCACTGGAGTCATTAGATATTGATAAAAAAGGTTTAGGAGGAAGAGATTTATGGAAGCACGACATTTTGAAAAACAACCAGGATTAGTAAAAATGCATAAAGTCGCTACTGTTTTGATGTGGATTTCATGGGTCCTTTTCTTTGTGGCGATGTTAGGAGCGGGTAACTTTTTCTTAGTAGGGGAGAAACTGATCCTTGTGATGCTGTATATTCTTGGAGTGGCGGCAGTGGGGTTGCTTCTCAGTTTCTCATTGTTTAGTTTGATTTCGTTTAAACTAAAAACACTGAACGAAACGGGATGGCAGTTATTCTTAACAGGTGGATTCCTCATTACGTACTTGCTTCTTTCGATGAGACTCTTTTATTAAGGGGAATCAAATGCAAGAAGGCGCGGGTTATGGTACAATAATCCGGCAAGAAATAAGTGAACTTAGCGCACGAGTCGCACTCACTATTGGTGATGCAGCTCGTGCTTTTCGATTGAGTTAGAAAAAGTCGTTCACTTGATAGACGATTCAAAGATTGAAAAAGGAGATTAAGATGAGTTTCAAAATTGGAGATATTCAAATTGATAATAGCGTAGTTGTGGCCCCGATGGCTGGGATTTCGAACTCTGCTTTCCGTGTTACTGTAAAAGAATTCGGTGCCGGTTTAGTCGTTTGCGAAATGATCAGCGACAAAGGGATTCAATTTCGTAATGAGAAAACATTAAGCATGCTTCATATCGAGCCAAATGAGTATCCACTCAGCGTTCAAATCATGGGCGGAAATAAAGATACTTTAGTCGAAGCGGCCAAATACGTGGCTGAGAATACAGAAGCTGCCATTATCGATATCAATATGGGATGCCCTGTAAACAAAGTGATTAAGGCAGAAGCCGGAGCAAAATGGTTACTCGACCCAAATAAAGTATACGAAATGGTTGCGGCAGTAGTTGACGCAGTGGATAAACCTGTAACAGTGAAGATGCGTACAGGATGGGACCACGAGCATTTATATGCGGTTGAAAATGCCCTTGCTGCAGAACGTGCCGGTGCTAGCGCTGTTGCGATGCATGGGCGTACACGTGTTCAAATGTATGATGGGAAAGCTGACTGGGAAATTCTTGGTGAAGTGAAGAAGAACTTAACGCGCATTCCTTTAATCGGAAACGGAGACGTTCGTAGCCCAGAAGATGCCAAACGCATGATTGACATCGCAGGCGTGGACGGCGTGATGATTGGGCGTGCAGCTTTAGCGAACCCTTGGATGATTCGCCAAACGGTTCATTATTTAGAAACAGGCGAATTGCTTCCTGAAAATACCGTTCCAGAGAAAATCGAAATTGCAAAATTACACTTACAACGACTTGCAAACCTTAAAGGCGAAGTAGTCGCAACGAAAGAATTCCGTAAACTTGCAGGCTATTATTTAAAAGGAGTGCCACGTGCCTCTAAAACAAAAGTAGCTATCAATGAAGCTGAGAATTTACAAACCGTAGAAGCGTTATTAGACCAATTCGTGGTAGAACATTTAGAGCGTGAAGAACGTCAAAAACAACGCTTGGCAGAAATTTAAGGAAAAAGCCTTGAAATACTTTCAATAAAGCCTCTTCTTTTGGTACAATAAGGAGAGTTATGAAGAACAAGCAGCGTTCAAAGGAGGAACAAACGTGTCTTTCGAAGTAGAAACACAAGAAACATTAAATGACCAATTACAAGTTCGTCGTGAAAAAATGAGTCAGTTACGCGAAAAAGGAATCGATCCTTTCGGTACTGGCTTCAAACAAAAAAACACAACTGAAGAAATCCACAAACAATTTGAAGGAGCTACAAAGGAATCTCTTAGTGAGCAAGAGCCTGTAACTGTTCAAATTGCTGGACGGTTGATGACAAAACGTGGAAAAGGAAAAGCTGGTTTTGCCCACATCCAAGATGGCAAAGGCCAAATCCAAATTTACGTGCGTAAAGATGCTGTTGGAGATGATGCGTACGAAGTCTTCACAAAAGCAGACTTAGGAGACATCGTTGGTGTTGTAGGGACTGTCATGGTCACAAACACTGGTGAGTTATCTGTTAAAGCAGAACAATTCGTTCATTTAACAAAAGCGCTTCGTCCACTTCCTGATAAATATCATGGATTAACAAACGTAGAACAACAATACCGTCAACGTTACTTAGACTTAATCAGTAACCGCGAAAGCTTTGACCGTTTCGTTACACGTAGTAAAATCATCCGTGAAATCCGTCGTTACTTAGACGAACGTGATTACTTAGAAGTTGAAACTCCAGTACTGCACACATTAGCGGGTGGGGCAAATGCTCGTCCATTTATCACACACCACAATGCGTTAGATATGGAATTATACATGCGTATCGCTACTGAGTTACACTTAAAACGTTTAGTAGTAGGTGGGATGGAACGTGTATATGAAATCGGACGTGTGTTCCGTAACGAAGGTATCGATACAACTCACAACCCTGAATTTACTTCAATCGAAATCTATACAGCTTACACAGACTACAAAGATGTCATGGATTTAACAGAAGGAATCATCTCAGACGTTGCCAAGAGAGTATTAGGTACAACATTAGTTCCTTATGGCGAACATGAAGTGGAATTAAAAGCTCCATGGAAGAGAATTCATATGGTAGATGCAATTAAAGAAGTAACAGGCGTTGACTTCTGGCCACATATGACAGACGAAGAAGCACGCGCTATCGCGAAAGAAAAAGGCGTGAAAGTCGAAGATTCAATGACATTTGGACATGTCGTGAACGAATTCTTCGAAACTTTCGTTGAAGAAACATTAATCCAACCAACCTTCATCTACGGACATCCAGTGGAAGTATCTCCATTAGCCCGTAAAAATGATGAAGACCCACGCTTCACAGATCGTTTCGAATGCTTCATCTGTACAAAAGAGTACGGAAATGGCTTCACTGAGTTGACTGACCCAATCGATCAACGTGAACGTTTCATGAAACAAGTAGAAGAAAAATCAGCTGGGAACGACGAAGCACATCCACACGATGAAGACTTCATCCAAGCGTTGGAATATGGTTTATCTCCAACGGGTGGGGTAGGTATCGGAATTGACCGTTTAGTAATGTTACTAACAAACAGCCAATCAATCCGTAACGTCCTATTATTCCCAACGATGAAAAACTTAGACTAATATTGAATTTAGTGCTCCGTTTAAGGTTCGCCTTAGACGGGGTGTTTTTTATTTCACCGCGATTATCATATATGATAATTATCTTTTATGATAATTTCGAAAAGTGATTCAAGTAAACAGGCCAGATTTAGAACACTAAAGTAACAAATGTTCACAGGGTTGTAGTTGACTTTCTGTACATTTGAATATACTATGAGGGCAAGTTGGAAGAGAGAGCTTTTCCAGACTGAATGTTATAGACGAAAGAGACCTGCACGCGATTCGAGCATGGCTTGAATAGAGTGCTTTTTTACTAAAGGAGATCTAATGAAATATTTTAAGCAGTTTGGCTGGATTATGATTGTGACCTGTATCGGTGAAATCATGAAATATTACATCCCTCTTCCGATTCCAGCAAGCATCTATGGACTTGTCTTAATGATGACTTTATTAATGACGGGTGTTGTTAAAATTGAAAAAGTGTATCAAGCAGGGACATTTTTAATCGAGATTATGTCACTGATGTTTATCCCGGCTGCCGTTGGAATTATCGAATCGTGGGATCAATTGCATCGTATTATTGTGCCAGTATCTATCATCACGATTATTACGACATTTGTAGTAATGATTGTTTCGGGAAAAGTAACGCAATACGTCCTCGAGAAAGGAGCCCAAGATGGTGAATCAACTCGTTCTTAATACAGCAACAATCGGGCTCGTGATTAGTATTATCGGTTTTGAAATTGGTGTATTTTTACGTGACCGTTATAAATGGCCAATCTTCAATCCGCTACTTGTAGCGATTATTTTCGTCATTATCGTATTAAATGTCTTTAATATCGATTATGATAGCTATTATGCGAGTGCGGATAGCTTAAGTTATCTCTTAACGCCCGCAACGGTTTGTTTAGCGATTCCGTTGTATCAACAAATCGAACAATTGAAAAAGCATAAAGGCGCCATCTTTGCAGGAATTAGTGCAGGGGTATTGACGAGTCTATGTACAGTTTGGGTGTTATCATTGCTTTTCCAATTAACGCACGAAGAATACGTAACCTTACTGCCAAATCAATTACGACAGCCATCGGTATGGGCTTGTCTCAAGAGTCTGGTGGATATGTGACTATTACCGTAGCGGTGATTATTCTTACAGGGGTTCTTGGAAATATGTTCTGTGAAATCATCTGTAAAGTAACAGGCATTACGCATCCGGTCGCAAAAGGGATTGCGATTGGAACGTCTTCTCATGCGATTGGGACAGCACGTGCGATGCAATTAGGGGAAGTTGAAGGTGCGATGAGTGGTTTATCCATCGTAATTTCGGGGATTATTACTCTTATTGGCGCACAAATTTTTGCAGTATTTATTTAGAAGTGGAGAAAAAAGCAGAATTTCTGTTTTTTTCTCCTTTTTATTTTTGGTTTTTGTCATACAAATTTAATGGAATAGTATTCGAAAAAAACATATAGTATTTATGCGGATTTAGGGCTATGATGGAGATGCATAAACTTCATATAGAAAAGAGCGAGCGTTATGGAAAAAAACATTGGTGGCAAGAAGTCGTCGTTTATCAAATTTACCCACGTAGTTTTAAAGATTCAAACGGAGATGGGATTGGCGATTTAAGAGGAATTATTGAAAAACTTGACTATTTACACACGCTAGGAATCGGAGCGATTTGGCTCTCTCCAGTATACAAGTCGCCAAATGATGATAATGGCTATGATATTTCTGACTATGAAGACATTATGGACGAGTTCGGAACGATGACGGATATGGAAGAGTTGATTTCAGAAGCGGATAAGCGCGGTATAAAAATTGTTATGGACCTCGTTGTGAACCATACGTCTGATGAACATCATTGGTTTATTGAGTCAAGAAAAGGAAAAGACAATCCATACCGTGATTACTATGTGTGGGCAGATCCTGCCGAAGATGGCGGAGCACCCACAGATTTACAGTCAGTCTTTTTAGGTAGTGCATGGAAATACGATGAAGCCAGTGGTCAACATTTCTTGCATTTATTTAGTCAAAGACAACCTGATTTGAACTGGGAAAATGACAAAGTGCGCCGTGAAGTCTATGACATGATGAATTTCTGGATTGATAAGGGCGTTGGCGGATTCCGCATGGACGTGATTGATTTAATCGGGAAGATTCCTTTAGAAGGGATTACGTCAAATGGGCCAAAATTGCATGAATACCTACAAGAAATGAATAAGGCAACTTTCGGAGACAAAGATTTATTGACGGTTGGGGAAACATGGGGAGCGACGCCAGAAATCGCGAAGCTCTATTCAAATCCAGCACGTCATGAATTATCGATGGTCTTTCAATTTGAACATTCACTCTTAGACAATGAGCCAGGGAAAGAAAAGTGGGACCTTAAACCGCTCGATGTAAGTGAATTAAAGGCGGTTCTTTCAAAATGGCAAACGGAACTTGGAAACGAAGGTTGGAATTCACTATTCTGGAACAACCATGATCTACCAAGAATCGTGTCACGCTGGGGAAATGATAAGGAATATCGTGTTCGCAGTGCCAAGGCATTCGCCATTCTGCTACATATGATGAAAGGAACTCCTTATATTTATCAAGGCGAGGAGCTTGGACTGACGAATACTCCAGTTTCTAGCATAGAAGAGTTGGATGATATTGAGTCCATTAATATGTATCATGATCGTATTGCTAGAGGATTTAGCGTTGAGTCGATTATGGAATCTCTAAATGCAAAGGGGAGAGACAATGCGCGTAGACCAATTCCGTGGACTGCCGAAGCGAACGGGGGATTTACAACGGGGACACCTGGTTAGCTCTCAACCCAAACTACAAAGAGATTAATGTAGAAGCAGAGCTACAAAATCCAGACTCTGTATTCCATACGTATCGAAAACTCATTCAGCTTAGAAAAGACCATCCAATCGTGGTTTGGGGCGATTATGAGCTTCTTGAAACGTCTTCTAATGTGTTCGCATATTATCGCACGCTTGGGGAAGAAAGATGGTTAACGGTCGTGAATTTATCAGATTCCGAGGAAGAAATCTCTGTAGATGCCCTGATTTAATAAGGTTTTGGTGGCTAATACAGAAAAATGAGGTTACAGATTTACACGCTTACAAACTTTCTCCATGGCAAGCCTTTGTAGTGGAATTGTCTGGCAATTGAAAACAATTTTCATATATAATGTAAGTGCATAAAAAAATAGGTAAAATAAATTGTGAAATTTTTTTGTTAATAACTTTTCACAAACAAAGTTGCTAGATACTGTTGCAATAATAATTAAATTTGTGATAATATATTTTTTTCATTCAACAAATATGAAAAAAATATGGTATAATAGTTTGAATAAAAAAATAAAAAGGAGAAAGGGGATGGACGATGAAAGCATTTTTTTAGTGAAATTACAAGAAGGTTTTAAATCATTAGGTTTAGCGAGTCAATTGGGAATTACGCTTGGCCTATCTTTAGCGATGCTAGCAGGTGTTTACGGTATTTCACAAGCGATGAGTCCGATGCAAAAAGTGACTCAAGTCGTAGAAGTACAAACAAGTGCGCCAGCAAATTCGTCAACTCCTTCAAGTAATACTGAAAAGAAAGAAGTCGCCGAGAAAAAGCAAGAGACAACTCAAGCTCCAACAACTGAATCTGTAACTACAGAAAAACAAGTGGTTACTGAAGAAGAAAAGAACGCAAGAAACGTTCAAGGAAATGTTGCGCAGGCAACTCCAAGCCAAGAGCGCAGAAGAGAAGAGTCAGAAAATGGTCCTCAGACAAGAGAAGCAACTCCAACTGAAGTTCCTACAGTTACTTCAAGTTCAGAAACAGTAGCAACACCACCGCAACGCTTGAAACCGTTAGGGAATACGGGACAAGAGTTTGCGACGTTGGACCAAGCTACAGCATGGATGAAGGAACAGTTAGACCAATCAGCAAAAGACCAAGAAGCTGGAAAACAAAATTGGGTTTACTCTGGAAGAGCGTATGAAATTCCATGGAGTGACGGGTCTAAGACAGCAACCGTTGATTTAACGAAAATTGAGTCTTACACACCAGCTCCTGCACCAACAGAAACAACTTCTGCAGAGACGGCTGGAACGCCTGGAACAGATCATTTATAAAATTGAGCACTTTGGTAGCAATGCCGAGGTGCTTTTTTGTGCTTACAGGATAGGAAACGAAGCGGGTTTATGATAAAATAAGCGCATCTTATTAGAGGAGTGAATATAAGTGGAAAATAAAGGACGTCGTATTTTAAGTATATTGGGGACTATAATTCTAGTATGTGTGACCATTTATTGGCGCAATGAATCAAGACGTAAGGAAGAACTCTATCAAGCTCAAATACGAGCGACACAAGTAGATTACAGGAGTTGAGAATGAGAAAGCAATTAAGTGGCTTAATGCTTTCTCAGAACAAGTGAAGGTCATGCGAAAAAACTAAAAAGGCGCTGAAATGAATGAGGATATCTCGCAAGGATATAAAAATTGTGAAGTTGAATGGCAAGTTCTTAATTGTTAAAAATTTAGATGTTGATAAAGCAACTGAATTAACAGGAGTTTCAGAAGTATATGTAGTTCCGACAAAAGACGAAGACTTCAATAAAGAATACAACTTACTTACTGTTAAAAAAGATGGTGAGTGGAGAGTAGTAGACGAGACAAAGAGTGGAAAAGAAATTCTTGTGCTCACAGGTGAAACGATTACTAATAAGACTACTTTCCGAGTGAAGGATAAGACATTATATATCGAGTAAAATAGAATGCAAAAAAGGTGTGCTAGCAATCTTTGGCACACCTTTTCGTTTCAGTTAAAATCGGCTTACATCGGTTTTTGAGCAAGCATTGTTACGAACCGCATTTTAATAAAGTTGCCGTCCTTATCTCTTTGGTGTAAGTTGCCAAAATCTTCATTGTGTTTATGGAATATCCATCCTTTGTAATAATTTTTCAATTCACCGCTTTGAAAAGTTTTTGAAAAATTCATAGGACAAGGTGCATCTTCGGTTGACATGGCTGCTACAATGAGGTTATATCCTCCACCAACAGAAACAACTTCTGCACAGACGGTCGAAACGCCTGGAACAGATCATTTATAAAATTGAGCACTTTGGTAGCAATGCCGAAGTGCTTTTTTGTGCTTATAGGATAGGAAATAAAGCGGGTTTATGATAAAATAAGCTTATCTTATTAGAGGAGTGAATGTAAGTGGAAAATAAAGGACGTCGTATTTTAAGCGTTGTTATCTCGATTGTGATTATTGCAGTGTATGCATTTTTACGTTTCCAACGTTATCAAGCAAGACATGAGCGCCAAAAAGAGCAACAAGAACAAGTGAAAAATTCTCAAGTGGTGCAACAAGCCTTGCAAGATAATCAAAATAAATTAAACGAAGCTGCTGCTAAAATTAAACAAGCAGCGGATAGCGTTAAAGACAAAAACTCAACAACTGAATCAGAAGAGTTGAAGAATGCTGAGATGAATAAAGCTATCGATGATGGATACAGCATTGTTAAAACAAATGGTAAATTTTATATCGTTAAAGATAATGATTTCTCAAAAGCAGTTGAATTAACAGGAGTAACAGAAGCGCTTGTAATCCCTACTACAGAAGAAGAGAAAAACTCAAAATATAATGTGCTAGTTGTGAAAAAAGACGGAGAATACCGAATTGTTGATGAAACAAAAGATGGAAAAGACGTCTTAGTCTTAACCGGTGAAACCATCACTGAAGGTACAACTTTTGTATTAAAAGGCGATACATTGTATATCAAATAGGATGTGAGCAATCGCGTTCAGAAATGGAACGTTGGACTCGAACGCCGGAAGGAACGTGAAACGTTCTGCGGACGTTTGAGGAAACGCACGCCATTTCTGCGATTGTGAGCTCAACTGCACAAGGATGTGAGCAAAAAGGACATCAGCAAATTTGCTGATGTCCTTTCTTTTATTTTTTAATAAGCCATTTTATTTCTCGGCTAATAGTGTCACAAATCTCATCTTAATACGATTGCCGTTTTCATCTGTTTTATGCAGTTGGCCAAAGTCTTCATTATATTTATGCAATGTCCAGCCTGCGTAGTAGTCTTTCAATTCGCCACTTGCAAATGTCTTCGGAAAGTTTACTGGGCATGGCGCGTCTTCTGTCGACATGGTCGCCACGATGAGGTTGAACCCGCCAGGTGCTGTATGGGATTGCATATTTTTCAATCACATCTGGAATTGCATACGGATCTAAGAACATCAAGACCACTGTTGAAATAATGACGTCATAGAGTCCTCCTGGAATATCGGCACTCTCGATGTTATAAGGTTGAATATCGATATCAAGCCCTTCCGCTTCCGCAATCTGTGATAATTTCGCAAGGCTCATTGAGTTGATATCCAGCGAAGTCACATCGAATCCTTTTTTCGCCAAGTACAAGCTGTTTCTTCCTTCGCCGCTTCCAAGATCGAGCACCTTTCCTTTAGGGAATTTCGGTGTTGCCTCAATAACCTCTGAGTGCGTACGCGTGAGGTCGTATTTTTTGGCAAAGTAATCTTCAGGAGTGCAATAAAAAGTGAGATAACATTTCAAGTCATCGCTGGCAGGTGAAACGCGGTGCCACGCTTGAGGTTCGACGAATGGAATCTCAGACTCTTTCGTAAAGAGGTGTTCTGCTAAAACATTTCCTTCTTCATCGAGTTCATAAAAAGTAAGAGCTCCTTCTAAAATTGTGAGGTGTGCCCAAGTACCCACTTTTGTATTATGCATTTTTCTAAATGGCTCTGGTAATGTTTCTGCCGTCCAAGTCGGCATTGTTTTATAAGGAATTAATTCGTGCTTCATAAGTAAGCTCCTTTCGCGGTTGTCACTCTCATTGTACAAGAAAATAAAAAGGTAGAGAAATATTAGCTATTATATAGTAGGTTTAATCTTGATATAACCACTAGTTATAACTAGTGATAAAAAAGTGTTAATTGACTAGAAGGTGGTTTGCTGGTATCCTATTAACATGTTTATAAGACACGTTGATGAGAAGAGTAAAAGTGGAACTTTTCAGTAGAGAGTCTCGGTTGGTGAAAAGAGACATTAGTGGAAGCTTTGAAGATGGCCTCGGAGTGTTAATCGTCGAATGATTAGATGATTACGGGTAAGCCCGATACAGCTTTCTGTTTTGATTGAAACAGACTGAGATAGTATTTGTGAGAATACTATAAACAAAGGTGGTAACACGAGAATTTGACTCGTCCTTTTGCTAATCCATGTTAGTGAGGGGACGATTTTTGTTTGAGCAAAAGAAAGGAGAACACATGATTAAATTAGAAAATATCGACGTGACCTTTACGCAAGGTAAGAAAGTCGTAAAAGCCGTTCGAAATGTTTCTGTCAATGTGGAAGACGGGGATATCTATGGAATTATCGGATATAGTGGTGCTGGTAAAAGTACGCTAGTTCGTACCATTAACTTACTTCAACGTCCTACAAGTGGAAATGTGGAAGTCAATGGCGTAGATTTATTGAAATTGAAACCAAATGAATTGCGTGACGCACGTAAGAAAATTGGGATGATTTTCCAACACTTCAACTTAATGAATACGTTAAGCGTCTTTGACAATGTGGCTTTCCCGCTGAAAAAAGCGAAGAAACCGCTAGTGGAAGAAGGAGAAACAGCTGTTGATCCAAACGCGGAACCAAAATTGGTGAAATTAACGAAGAAAGAAATTAAAGAGAAAGTTGATTCTCTACTGCAATTGGTTGGTCTTGAAGATAAAGCAAACAGCTATCCAAGCCAACTATCTGGGGGACAAAAACAACGTGTGGCGATTGCCCGTGCGTTAGCCAACGACCCAGACGTATTGCTTCTGTGACGAAGCGACAAGTGCGCTTGACCCTAAAAACAACTTACTCAATCTTAGAGTTATTGAAGAAGGTTAATGAGCAATTAGGAATTACGATTGTGATTATCACGCATGAGATGCAAGTCGTTAAAGAAATTTGTAATAAGGTTGCCGTAATGGAAGACGGTGAAGTGATTGAGCAAGGAACAGTGCTTGATATCTTCACAAACCCACAACGCAACTTAACAAAAGACTTCATCGATACAGCAACTCATATCAACCAAGGAATTGAAACAGTTCTCTCACACGAGCAGTTATTGAATCTGAAGGATGGAGATTACTTAGTGAAAATTTTCATTCGTCGGTGCTTCAACTGGGGAACCGTTGATTACGAAATTATCAACTCAATTCCAAGTAGCAGCTGAATATCTTATTCGCCAACGTGGAAATCATCCAAGAAACTCCAGTAGGAACATTATTGGTTGGTTTATCAGGCGAACAAGAAAGCATCGAAAATGCACTTTCTTACATTAAAGGACAAGGCGTTTCAGTAGAAGTCTTAGAAGAAAAGGGAGGTGCCTAAGATGAATTTATTAGCCTTTATTGATTTTAAAACTTGGTTCCCAAACATCGACGCTAAAGTCTGGTTGGAAATTCAAAAAGCCACACTTGATACATTAATCATGGTTGGGTTAACAGGTTTAATCGCGGGTATCTTAGGGATTGCTTTTAGGTGTGACACTGGTTGTTACGCGTGAAGGAAACATCCTTGAAAACAAAGGATTGTATTTGGTACTTGATAAAGTGGTGAACTTATTCCGTTCGATTCCATTTATCATCCTTGCCATGTTACTGATTCCAGTAACTCGTGCAATCGTAGGAACAACCATTGGTATTCCAGGAGCGATCGTTCCGCTAGTATTCGCAACCGTTCCATTCTACCTCGTCAAGTGCAATTAGCGTTGACCGAAGTAGATAAAGGGGTTATCGAAGCGAGTGAAGCAATGGGATGTACACCGCTAGAAATTATCTTCCGCGTGTACTTAAAAGAAGGCTTGCCAAGCTTAATCCGTGCAAGCTCACTAACAATTATCAGCTTAATTGGTTTAACAACCATGGCCGGAGCGTTTGGTGCCGGCGGTATCGGTAACGTAGCCATCTCACGAGGTTATAACCGATTCCAAGGAGACGTTATCGTGGTAGCTACAATTATCATGTTAATCATCGTCTTCATCTGCCAAGCAATCGGTGACTATTTAGAGAAAAAGCTACTAAATAACAGGATGTGAGTTCGCGGTTAGAAATCGACCACTGGACCAAACCAACGCAAACATCGTTAAAAAACGATGTGCGTATGGTTTGGGAAGTGGACGCGATTTCTGCGAAGACGAACTCAACTACACAGGATGTGAGCTGAGCTAACAGCCCGAGTTCAACTACACCAGGATGTGAGACATCTCATCCAAAAAAACAAAAAAATCAAACCAACACAAAAAGGGGAAAAAAACAAAAATGAACATTAAAAAAATTATTCGTAGTGCAGCTGGCAAGATTAACATTAGCAGCATGTGGAGTCGCACAAACATCAAACTCATCAAGCTCAGCTTCATCAGAAGCAAAACAAGAAAAACAAACACGTTAAAATCGGGGTTAACGCAGGTAACCACGAAGTTTGGGACGATGTTATTGCTCGCTTGAAAGAAAAAGAAGGTATTGAAGTTGAATTAGTAGAATTCACTGACTACGTACAACCTAACCAAGCGTTAGAAAAACGGCGACGTTGATTTGAACTCTTTCCAAACAATTATTTACCTAGAACGTTTCAACAAAGAGCAAGGAACACACATCAAACCAATCGGATACACAGTTATTGCTCCAATGGGTGTTTACTCTAAGAAAATCAAAAACGTAAGTGAATTAAAAGATGGAGATACAATTGCTATTCCTGAAGATACTTCAAACAACTCACGTGCATTACGTTTACTACACGCAGACTGGCGTAATCAAATTAAAAAGATCCTAACAACACTTTAGCAACTAAAGATGATATCGTTGAAAATCCTAAAAACATCCAAATCAAAGAATTACCTGCTGGACAAACAGCTCGTGCTTTAGATGATGTTGCTGCTTCATTAATCAACAACGGTTTCGCTGTTGAAGCTGGATTCCAACCAACAAAAGACTCTATCTTTATTGAACAAATTACTGATTCTTCACAACCTTACTACAACGTAATCGCTGCTAAAGAAGGTAACGAAAACAATGAAGTATACAAAAAAATCGTAGAATACTACCAATCACCAGAAACAGCTAAGAAAATCGAAGAAGTTTCAAAAGGTGCTAACGTACCAGTTTGGGAAAAAGCTACTTTAAAATAACAAAACCTTAAGAGGCGTGCTTAGCATGCCTCTTTATTCAATGAAAGAAGGCAAAGACGATGAGCGAAATTAAACAAAAAGCACAAGCGTTAAACGAATACCTTGTCGCAACAAGAAGACATTTTCACGAAAATCCAGAATCAAGCTTAAAGGAGTACGATACTGCTGCCTACATTCAAAAAGAATTAACTGCATTTGGAATCCCATTTGAAAAAGTGGCCGAAACAGGGACGTTAGCTATTATTAAAGGTGGTAAAGGAGAAGGAAAGACAGTTTTACTTCGTGCCGATATCGATGCCCTAGAACTTCCTGACTGCACTGGCAAACCTTATGCGTCTAAACGTCCTGGGTTAAACCATGCTTGTGGACATGATGCGCATACGACAATGGGGCTAGGAACGGCTAGAGTCTTGAATGAATTGAAAGATTCATTTGCAGGAACTGTCTTAATCGCGTTCCAACCTGCAGAAGAAATCGGTGCGGGAGCGAAGCAATTTGTCGCTTCTGGAAAAATCGATAATATCGATGAATCTTTTGCAATCCACGTCAATTCAGGACTACCCGTTGGATCGTTTGCGGTTGAAGGTGGACCAGTGAATGCTTCATGTGATATTTTTAAAATCAAAATCACAGGAAAGAGCGCGCACGTTGGACGTCCTCATTTAGGACATGATGCGCTTGTGACAGCCAGTGAAGTTGTTGTTGCGCTTCAAACCGTCGTCGCTCGCGAAGTGAATCCAATCGACCGTGCTGTAGTTGGGATTGGCAAGTTGAATGCCGGAACTCGTTACAATATCGTTGCCAACGACGCTGAAATCGAAGGAACGATTCGTGCATTTAGCCACGAAACACGTGCGCATTTAAAAGAAGCGGTAACACGTATCGCAAAAGGAATTGCTGAACTCAATCGTTGTGAATTTGAAATTGATTGGTATGATGCGGCAGCTCCAGTGATTAACACTCCAGAGCTAGCAGAAGAATTCCAAAAAGTAGTTTCGAAAGTAGAAGGAATCGACAACCTAATCACAAAATACGAATCATCTATGGGTGCCGATGATTTTGCGGACTACTTAGTGAATAAGCCAGGTGTTTATGGTTTATTAGGTAGCCAATCTGGTGAAGATACGGCTTACGGACATCACCATGAAAAATTCGATATCGATGAGCGTGTATTAGCGCTTGGTGTTGAAATTGAAGTGAAGTATTTCTTAAGCAGACTTGCTTAAAAATTGAGTGGAAAGGGTCGAAATGTTTTTCGGCCTCTTTTTCATTTAAAAACGTTAAAAAAATTTAAGTTTTACTGAAATGTCATAGGCAAGAAAGAAGCCGTATGCTATAATTCTTTTGTGTCTGAAAATAGAACAGTTGTTTTTCAGAAAGAGAATGTGTAAGGTGATTTAGGAGGATAAAATGATTCCATTATTAAAACGATTAGCTGAAAATTGTGCAGAAGATAAAGTAGTATACAAACATGACTTGATGTTGGAAGAAGAGTTGACAGCAAGCCTTGTCTGGGAGTACTCAGATAAGCTAGCGGCATACTTACATGAAACGTACAAAGGAAATAAATCTCCAATCGTAGTCTATGGTCATAAACATCCATTTATGTTGGTGTACTTCTTGGCTTGTGTAAAATCAGGTCATGCCTATTGCCCGGTTGATGTGAATACACCGATTGACCGCGTTGAAGATATTATCGCAACCGTTAAGAGCCCGGTCGTGCTCGTGAGTGAAGAAATAACGCTAGATGTACCAACGCTGACAGTCCCTGAAGCTAAAGAAGTCATTGCTTCTACGACGGACCGTATTTCAAAAGAGCATTATGTTCAAGGAGAAGATATTTTCTATATTATCTTTACTTCTGGAAGTACAGGGAAGCCAAAGGAGTTTCGATTACTTACAATAACTTGAACCACTTCTTAGATTGGTATACAGGCTATTACAAAGAGAAAGGCCCACAAGTATTCCTTGGACATCCGCCGTTCTCATTTGATTTATCAGTGATGTCACTTTGGCCAGCACTTTATATGCATGCGCCACTTGTTCAAATTGATAAAGAGCACTTGCAAGATTTCAAAGTGTTATTTAAAACGTTAGAAGAGTCTAAAGCGACGGTATGGATTTCAACACCATCCTTTGCGGAAATGTGTTTTAGTAGATCCAAGTTTTAACCAAGAATTGCTTCCTGAATTAGAGCAGTTTGTATTCTGCGGAGAGAAGTTGTTTAGTACAACCGTTGAAAAATTAATGGAACGATTCCCACGCGCAGAAGTGGTAAACACATATGGTCCAACGGAATCAACGGTTATGGTGACGTGGATGCCTTTAACAAGAGAATTGTTAGAGAAGTATCCAGATAATCTCCCTGTTGGTGTGATTAAACCTGGGACAACAGTGTTAATTGATGGCCCAGAAAGTGGAGAAATTATCATTTGTGGGAATACAGTCGCAAAAAGGTTATTATGAGAACCCTGAAATGAATGCAAAACATTTCTTCGAAGTAGATGGTGAGCGTGCGTACCGTACAGGAGACGTGGGACATTTCGAAGGGGATTTATTGTTCTGCGAAGGACGAATCGATTTCCAAATCAAATTACATGGTCACCGTATCGAGTTGGAAGATATCGATAATAACTTATTAAAGAATCCGAAAATTCGTCAAGCTGCAACGGTTCCAGTACTAATGGATGGAAAAAGTGAAATCCATTACTTCATTTGTCGTTTATAACGAACCAATTGAAAAACGTTTTGAAACAGTTAAACTCGTGAAAAAAGAATTGGCGCAACATGTGCCGGAATATATGATTCCAAAGAAAGTCGTCTTCTTAGACGAAATGCCATTAAATAACAATGGTAAAAATTGATAAAAAACAATTGAAGGAGCTTGTGTAGTCGATGCATTATTTTGAAGGTCTCTCTTTCTTCATGACGCTAGGACTCGTTTTGATCATAGCGTTCATATTAAATGTCTTTCAAAAATCTACGTATTATCTATCATTACTATTCTCATTAGTGATGGTCTATTTCGTGTTTATTAAAACGCCGGACCAACTGATTGCTCTATTGGGATTTGTAGTGTTAGGGTACATTTTGATGCAGATAACCTCTAAGCTGAAAGACCGCAAGAAGACAATGCCGATGATGGTGTTGTTAGCGGGCTTGCCGTTAATTGTGGTGAAAGTTTTACCTGTGTTTCATGTGAATGGATATGGATTTTTAGGAATTTCTTATATGACCTTCAAATTAGTCCAAATCATTATTGAGATGTATGACGGGTTGATTGAAAAACCAATGTCTGTTCTCGATTACACGCATTTCTTGTTATTCTTCCCAGCGCTTAGTTCTGGGCCGATTGACCGTAGCAGACGTTTTATGGACGATTGGCACAAACAAAGAAGTCGAGGAGAGTACTTAGAACTCGCAGGTACAGGTATTTTTAGATTAGTTTTAGGTTTATTCTATAAATTGGTATTATCCGGAATGGTATTCCAACATATGAATGGACCGATGGGGAAAGACGTGACCTATCTCATCGGGTATATGTATCTTTACACCGCTTACTTGTTCTTTGATTTTGCTGGATATAGTTTAATGGCGGTAGGGGCAAGTAATATTCTTGGTGTCGAGACGCCGATGAACTTTAACTTCCCATTTATCAGTATCGACATTAAAGATTTCTGGAACAGATGGCATATTACGCTATCGACATGGCTGCGTGACTTTGTATTCTCGCGTGTTGTAATGCGATTTATGCGCAAAAAAGTCTTCAAGAAGAGACTGACGACGGCGATGGTGGCCTATATGATCAATATGACCTTCATGGGATTTTGGCATGGGGTGACACTTGACTACATCATCTATGGTGTGTATCACGGAGTGCTGATGGCGTCGTTCGAATGGTATCAGAAGAAGTCGAAGTTTTATAAGAAAAATAAGAATAAGACATGGTATAAAATCACAAGCTGGATTATCACAATGCATTTAGTGATGTTTGGGTTCTTGATTTTTTCAGGAAAACCGTTATTATGGATAAGTAAAATAATGTTAACAAAATAGGAGGTATATCCATGGAAGAAAGAATTTTAGAAATTCTAGAAGAAATTTGTGAAGATGAAGTAGTATACGAAGATAAAGATATTAACTTAAAAGAAGAAGGGTTAATGGATTCGTTAGCATTCGTTGAACTACTTGTTCGCTTAGAAGAGTTTGGTATCGAAGTGGCTCCAACAGAAGTGACTTATGAAGAAATCGATACTCCAAAATAAAAATTATTAAGTACGTTTCTGAAAGAACAAATTAATATATTGTTACAAATAAAATGTAAAAAAATCGGTTCGAGTTATACTGGGACCGATTTTTTTCTTTTTAGTTTATTGCATGTTTTAAAGAGTTATAGATTTTAGCGGAAATCATGCTATAATGGAAAAAACTATTGAAGGATGAATATATTTTTATAAAATTGTAGGAGGTTTTTACAGAATGAATTATTTCGAGGGACTTGAATTTTTCCTTTGCTTATTAATTGTTCTTTGCGGTGGATTTGTATTAAATTTTTTTGGGAAAAAGAAAGAGGTTTATATACTTGCAATCTCGCTAATTTTTGCAGGGACAATTTATGGGCAAAGCAAAAAAATGGTTGTTTACCCTCGTGGCGTTTATTATTTATCAATATCTTCTTGTGATGCTGTCCAATAGGTTAGAAAAAAAGTGGTTAAAAACATTGAGCCTATTATCTGTTGTCCCGTTAGTAATTAATAAGATATTCGCAATTACGAGTCTTCACTTAATGGCTTTTATCGGAATTTCTTATATGTCATTTAAAAACAATACAGATAATGATAGAGATATCAGATGGTATTATTAAGGAAAAAAATATAGTTTCTTGGATTATTTACAATTTTTTTATTATTTTTTTCCCAACTGTTAGTTCAGGTCCGATCGATCGTAGCAGAAGGTTCTTCGATGATATTAAAACAATTATGCCAAGAGAAGACTATTTGGAATTAGCAGGAACTGGCGTTTATAGGGTAGTCCTAGGGCTTCTGTATAAAATTATGTTTTCAACATATGTTTATCAAATGTTATCGGCTTTAAAAAACACAGGAACTTTAACGTATTCTGTGAAGTATATGTATTTATACACATTGTATCTTTTCTTTGATTTCGCCGGGTACAGTTTAATGGCGGTAGGAACTAGTAATATCTTGGGTGTTCAAACCCCTATGAATTTCAATAAACCATTTTTGAGTATAGATATTAAAGATTTCTGGACAAGATGGCATATTACTTTATCAACTTGGTTAAGAGACTTTGTTTTTTCTAGGGTGCTAATGAATGCGATGAAGAAAAAGTTGTTCAAAAGCAGATTGCAGAATGCTTCGTTTGCATATATGGTTAATATGTGTGTGATGGGTTTTTGGCATGGACTAAGTATTAGTTATGTTGTTTATGGGGTATATCATGGTTTCTTGATGGCAGGGTTTGAATGGTATCAAAAGAAATCAAAATTCTATAAAAAACATAAAAGTAAAACATGGTATAAATTGACTAGTTGGTTTGTGACAATGCACTTAGTGTTTATTGGCTTCTTTATTTTCTCTGGGGAACCATTAAAGATAATAATGTCGATTTTAAAAAGATAATTTTAATTTGAAGATTGGAGAAAGTGTAGAAAAAGATGATAAAATTAAAAGCATTTTTAACATCAATTGTACTCGTTATAATAACGCTAATCTTGCTAAGTGTGACTTATGTAAAGAAAGTAGACGATTATTATAAAGTAAATGACAATAGCATTCTGTTATAGTACTAATTATGAAAAAAATACAAAAAGCAAGGACATTTTTAACGAGTAATATTGACGTGAATACTTTGGTATTATTAGGATCTTCAGAGTTAGTAGCTACGATTAATGAGGATTATCATCCAAATAAAATTTTTTTAATTATAAAGATTTTAATATCATGCAAATTGGAACGAGTTATTCTCAAAATATCATTCAAGCAACCACTTTAGCATCGATTGAAGAAGGAATGAAGAAACGAAAGGTTGCTATTATTGAATCTGCTACAATGGTACGAAAAGATGGTACGCATCGGGATGCGTTTTTAAATAAAGCTTCGCAAGAACATATTTATAATGCATTGACGAATGATAAAAATTAGTAAAGAAACTAAAGAAAAAACTGATTGATAGAATTATTGAAATCACAAAGGGAAATAAACAACAAAAACGATCTCTATAAAAAAAGTACAAAAAAAGTTTTAGTAGAGAATGAAGGGACTTTTATCGACCGTTTATTGATGGGTTTTGATAAAATGCTTTATTCCTTTAAATTAAAATTAATGTTTTATCGAAATCATAGTAAATCAGATTATCCAGTAAGCGGAGAAGCAACTCCAAACTATAACTGGGAAGAGATGACTGAAAAATTTGTTGATGAAGTGAAAAAGAAAACAGATAACAATGAGTTTGGAGTCGATAATAAATATTATGATACGTACTTACGAGAAAGACTTGATTCGTTGAAAGGCGCATATAAAGATATTGATTATACTGAATCCCCAGAGTACTCAGATTTTGAGATTTTCTTAACGGTTGCAAAAGAATTGGGAATTGAAGTTGAAGTGATTATTTTCCCAGTTAATGGTAAATGGAATGATTATACTGGAGTTTCCAGAGAGATGCGTGAAAAGACTTATAGAAAAATCGAGAGTGTAGTTAACAAGTTTGGTGTAAAAGTGTTAAACTATGGTGACAGAGAATATGAGGATTATTTCTTGTTTGATGTGATGCACGTGGGTGTGAAAGGATGGATGGAAGTTGAAAAAAATCTATATGAATTTTCTAAATAATGCAACGGATAAACAAAAGTTCGTTCTATGGACTGCTTTCTTCTATGTGGTTATTTTAGGTTTAGTTATCTATTGTTTGGTAACTGATTTTTCGAATGTTCAGGAGTTTATTTATAGCGAATTTTAGTGGCAATCAATATGGCTTTAATCACTGCTTTAATTATAAAAAAGAGAGGGGAGACCCCTCTCTTTTTGTTTAGAATTTAATATTTAATAGTTCGTTTACTTCGGTATAAGCGGATTGGATTCGCTTAAGCGTTTCTTTATCGACGGTATGCTCTAGAGGTCCGCCTGGCATATAGTTTTCAGCGAGAAAGACTTGATAGTCGTAAGCAGGTCCTTCCATAAAGCTGCGGTCAATTTCAGTACGTGAAACCCAGGTTGGATGAGCCTTAACACTTGTGAGAGTCGTTTTTCCGTTTTCTTTTTCAATCGTGATATCCATAATCACGCCACGCTCAGTCCAGATATTTTCCAAGGTTTCGACGCGTTGGTTAGAAAGAAGATTTCCCATCGAGTAAATGATGAATTTCTTTTCACCGTCTTTAGTGATAGTTTCTGTCGGTTCAATGACGTGTGGATGTCCGCCGAAAACCACATCGGCACCCCATTCAATCATTTGGTGATACGTATCAATTTGTCCTTGTGTTGGATGAAGGTGGTATTCTTCTCCCATTTGTGGCAACACAATCGTAAAGTCGGCAATTTCTTCAGCGCGTTGATGAGTCTGCTTCACTCTTGCATATTCAAATCGTAAAGGTGATTGTTGTATTCTTCGTCGGTGAGAGTGGCTTCGATTCCGTTGAATCCATACGCGAATCCAAGAATAGCGACTTTAATGCCGTTGACTTCTTTTACAAGAATGCCTTCTGACGGGTTGACCTTTACCCCGAAAATATCAAGTCCGTTTTTGCGAAAGGCGTTGGCTGTGTATTTCAAGCCTTCGATGCCTGTATCAAGAATATGGTTATGCGCTAAGTCGAGGACGTCGTATCCGGCGTCTTTAATGCTTTGAATCACTTCTTCGGGCGCGTTGAAAATCGGGTAGCCAGCAAGAGGTTCGTTTGGGTTGATGGTTCCTTCGAAATCCCCAATCGCAAGGTCTGCACTGGATACGAGTGGGGTAATTTGTTCGTAGTCATTTTTTTGAAATCGTACGAATTCCCGTCAAATGCACTGCCATAAACAATATCGTGATAGAGCATATCCCCGCTTGCGGTGATACGAGCAACTTGCTTATTCGTTGGTGGAGACTGTGGTTTATTTGGTGTAGCGGCAGCCTCTTGATTTTGTTCAGATGATGCTCTCGATGTTTGAACAGTCTCTATGCTTTCTTTGCGCAGAGGGCCGAGTAAGGAATCCTGCCGTAATCGTAAATGCAGATAAGATACAAACCCCATAAAATTCCATTCGTTTGATTTTGTCATTCTGTGAATTGCCTCTCATAAATCCCCCTCCAAAACCTGTAGTAATTGTATTATACTCCGAATTAATTCCTATTTAAATAGTAATTTTAGAATATGTGCAAATAAATAATTTAATCACAATACCCTCTGGAATTACTCGTCTGTTAGCTATATAATTTAGTTGAAAGCAGTAGTTGATAGTTTTTGTTGCAGGAAATCATTACAGGGAGGGTGTATGGTGATGGATAAGTCAAATAGGTGTCTGCTAAAAATCTTCTGTTGTTTTACTTTTTTGATAATTTTATTACTATTGCAGTTTAGATTCGCTAGTGTGTATGGTGAAACGGTAACCTCGATTCAGTCTAAGGACGAAATCCTTCATCTGGAAGAAGAAATTCTCAATATGTCTCGCGATGGGGACGAGCGTATAGAAAGTGTTGACTTTGACCATGCAGTCAAGATGTATTATGACGTTCCGCTGTTTAACGAGGAAAAGAATCTAGATAGTGAAGAAATTGAACGTATCGTAACTAATAGTCACTACAAATGGGTGGTTCCGATAAAGAATCCTACACTAGAGAAAGAGGCGAATCTTTATATAGGAGGCCCAGCCAATTCGTCGGAAATAGAGACCAAAGTGAAGCAGGGGTATTTGACAAAAGAAGAAGGAGAAAAACTGATTCAGTCACAAGGAAAATGGACGGTTGCTTATGTGAGCACTTATGAGAAGAATGCGCATTCAATTATAAAGTGGCTCAGGAAGTGATTGAAAAAGAATACTTAAATGTAGAAAAGATTATTTTTGCCGTTTCTAAAGAGTTACAAGTTCCGTTGGTACTTATAAAAGTGGATGGATCTTATAAAGTAATGTTTCATGAATTTCCTTTAGTAGAAGGAGGTATCTCAAATGTAAAAGGTGAGCTATCTCTAGATAAGTTCTATCCATTTAATGAGGCGAAGGAAGTAGTGCGTGAGTTTGCTAAGGAACATCATATAGGTTCAGAAAATGGAGATGCAAGGCCGAACGGAGTGGTTATTCCATGGAGAGAGTCTTCTATCACGATTATTGGTATAGTGGTTTGTGGCTTTGTGCTGTATAAATTGATTCGAAAAAAAGATAGCGCAACCAAAACGTACTAATCCCTAAGAAATTGTAACAAAACAACAAAGGGTGGAAAAAATAGATAAATTAGGGTATAATAAAAACGTTAAAAATAAATGCTGTAAGCATCAAGGAGGAACTAAAACATGAGTCGTTTAGTAAGCATGACTGAAATGTTACAAAAAGCTAAAGAAGGTAAATACGCTGTTGGTCAATTCAACATCAACAACTTAGAATGGACACAAGCAGTATTAACAGCAGCTCAAGAAGCTAACTCACCAATTATCTTAGGTGTATCTGAAGGCGCTGGTAAATACATGGGTGGACCAAAAGTTGTTTCAGCTATGGTAAATGCATTATTAGATGCAATGGACATCACTGTTCCAGTAGCATTACACTTAGACCACGGTTCTTCAGTAGAAGTATGTAAAAAATACATCGACGCTGGATTCAGCTCAGTAATGTTTGACCACTCTCACTTCCCAATCGATGAAAACATCGAATTAACTAAAGAAGTTGTAGAATATGCACATCCAAAAGGAGTTTCAGTTGAAGCTGAAGTAGGTACTGTAGGTGGTACTGAAGATGGCGTAACTGGAGGAATCAACTACGCTGACTTAAACGAATGTGTACGTATGGTTAAAGAAGCTAAAATTGATGCATTAGCAGCAGCTTTAGGTTCAGTTCACGGAACTTACTCAGGCGAACCAGTTTTAGGTTTCGATGAAATGTTAGCAATCTCAGAAGCTACAGGTGCTCCATTAGTATTACACGGTGGATCAGGTATTCCAGAATACCAAATCAAAAAAAGCAATCGAACGTGGACATGCTAAAATCAACGTTAACACTGAATTACAACAACAATGGACAGCAGCAGTTCAGTGCTAAATTAAATGCAGACGCTGGTGTTTATGACCCACGTAAAAATTATCAAACCTGGTTTCGATGCAATCGTTAAGATTACAAAAAGAAACAATGGACATCTTCGGTTCAACAGGAAAAAGCTTAATAATCACTATTTTGAGGCAGGCGATTTCGCCTGTCTCTTTTAATTAGACCAATAAATATCCACTGGCTAAGCCGGTGGATATTTATTTGAGCAAAAATAATACTATAAAAGAGCAAAAATTATCATATGTGATAATTTGTACTGACCCCAAAAAGTTAGACAATTAATTTAAGTAAAGGATTTAGTTCTGTATTGCACAGGACTAAGTCCTTTTAATTTTACTTTGATTCGTTTGTTGTTGTAATAATCAATATAGTCGACGATTGCTCCCTCAAGTTCCTTTTATAGACTTAAATGTCTGCTCATAGCCATAAAACATCTCTGATTTAAGAATGCCAAAGAACGATTCCATCATGCCATTGTCAGTACTATTACCCTTACGGGACATAGATGGCTTAATTCCTTATCTTCTAAAAAACTATGATAAAACTCATGCTGATATTGCCATCCCTGATCACTGTGGGAGAATAGTACCTCGTATTGTTCTTCTCTAAAAAGCTTGTTTTTAACATATCTTTTAATTGGTCTAAATTTGGTGAAGACGAAAGGGAATAAGCTATAATTTCGCTGTTATAACCATCTAAAAATTGGTGATAAATATAGTTTTTTTGGTTACTTGTTGGGATAGAAAAATTCCGTAATGTCTGTATAGCACTTTTCCATCGGTTTTGAAGCTTCAAATTGGCGTTGAATAATGTTTCCAACTCTTTCCAACAGTTCCATGATAAGAAGAGTACTTACGTTTTCTGCGAATACGAGCCCCTTAGACCTAACATTTTCATCAGGCGTTGTACCTTTTTATGGTTTACGATGAAACCACGGTTTCTAAGTTCAAGAGTAATACGACGATAGCCATAATTTCCTTTATGCTCGTTATAAATAGTTTCTATTTCGTTTTTTACGGCCTGATTCTTATCTTCTAGGTTTAGCTGCTTTAAGTGATAGTAGTAAGTTGAACGAGCAAGTTTAATAATCTTTAGAAGAATATCTAAAGGAAACTCTGGCACTAACTCTCTGACAATCTGTGTCTTTCTTCTTTCTCTTTTTCCTCCTTCAAGCGGAGTTCTCTCAACTTTTTTAGAATAGCATTCTCCGCTCTTAAATACTCATTTTCAGCCTGAAGGCGTTCTAGTTCTGTCATCTCTTCTGGTTTTTTCTTTGGCTTACGTCCCATCTTAAGTAGTCTCCCTCTTGTTTTCTCAACAATAGTATACTTATTTTTCTTGTATTGTGCGAGCCAGTTATAAAGCATCGCAGGACCTGGAAGACCGTATTCAAGAGAAACTTTTTCTATACTCAAACCTTCATGTAAGACTTTATCAATCATTTCTTGTTTTATTTCTGGAGGATAATAAATTTTCTTCCCTCTTTTTACTATTTCTAAACCATAACGATCAATCAATTTAATCATATAGACAAGATTTCTGCATTTATACCGAACGTATCTGCAAGTCGTGCGTAGCTAACTCCTTGTTTTCTGAGTTCATAAATTTGAACTTTATCCTCATAAGTTAATTTCATAGCACCCCAAAAAGTTAGATTTTCTGTCTAACTTTTTGGGTGCACTTCAAATTATCATATATGATAATTTTAAGGTGTGGAGGTGGGAGAAATGAAGGCAAGTTTAAAAATCGAAAGAGATATGGTAGATCAGCTAGATGAGTATTCATACAAAGAAAAGGTAAAAATATGCAGCTATATTAAAAAAATACTGCAAGAAGATGGGTTAACAGAAGAGATGATTCAAAAAAATGGGGTCGATGGTATAAAGGAAAACACGGATTGCTAATAACCCTTTCAAAAAAATGTTAAGGAGGAGATGGACGATGGGGACGTACCTAACTTCAAAAACTTTGCAAGCTTTCATCAGAATACCCGACGTTTGAGTATGATTTAGAAAAAGGAAATGATGATGCAGCGAGTTGCGTTACAAAATGACTAAATTACAAACAGTGACAGGACTTTCTTTTGGACGAATTTGCAAAAAGAAGTCGATCTTAAATCATCAAATCTTTCTAGATTGCAGAGCGGAGACCGTAATCCAACTATTCTTACTCTGTTGGATTTAGCTTATCGATGTGGATATGATGTAGAAGTGAAAGTAAAAAGAAAAACTGCCTAAGTAGCATTACAAAATTACAACTGTTCACAGAAAAAAATCTCTTAGAGCATAGCAATTTAACTCCTAAATTTGTTTTTTTATAAGTGTAAGACTTATTAGATTATGAATAGAAATGAGGAGGAAAAATTATGACACATCATACATTTGTTGAGAAGAAACTGCATTTACGATTCAAAGGGAGTGACAGAAAAACAAAGAACCTGATTATTTCACGTCCTAAGGATAAATTGAAGAAGGATTCAGCTAATATAGCAATGGAGAGTATTATAGGAGCTAATCTTTTTGAAAAAGACGGAGTACAATTGTATGAAGGCCGAAGAGATGCTTATTATAAGACGCGGAGAGTGGATGTCTTTCTTTAACAACAATAAATAATCGAATAAATATCCACCGGCTAAGCCGGTGGATATTTATTTGTGGAGTGAGTTTCTTCTACATATATTGCAACAAATAAAAAGGTAGTATTTCTCTTAAGAAAATTCTTGACGTGTTGAGGGAGAAATGCTATTCTATTAGAGGTGCTTTTATACCTGATTCCTGATAAGTAATCAAATCAGTCGTGCTGACTGGTAAGAAGGCCATTTTATGAGACAGTGATGTCTTTTAATTTTTAACAAAAAATGGTCCGCCCGGAAGTGTGGACCAAGAAGAACCCGTTAGGGAAGGAGGAAGAGCTTAATGCCAACTATTAACCAATTAGTCCGTAAACCTCGTAAATCAGCAGTTGAGAAATCAGCTTCCCAGCGTTAGGTAAAGGCTATAACAGTTTCAAAAAATCACAAACGAATACAAACTCTCCACAAAAACGTGGTGTATGTACTCGTGTAGGTACTATGACACCTAAAAAACCTAACTCAGCGTTACGTAAATACGCTCGTGTACGTTTATCTAACTTAATCGAAGTAACTGCGTACATTCCAGGTATCGGTCACAACTTACAAGAACACAGCGTTGTGTTAATCCGTGGTGGACGTGTAAAAGACTTACCAGGGGTACGTTACCATATCATTCGTGGTGCTTTAGACACTGCAGGAGTTAACAACCGTATGCAAGGTCGTTCTAAATACGGTACTAAACGTCCTAAAAAATAATTAAAAAAATAAAACACTCATTAAATGAAAGGAGGATTATAAATGCCTCGTAAAGGTCCTGTCGCAAAACGTGATGTTTTACCTGATCCAATTTATAATTCAAAATTAGTTACTCGTTTAATCAACCGTTTAATGGTAGATGGAAAACGTGGTAAAGCTGCAACAATCTTATATAACGCATTTGATATCGTTAAAGAAAAAACTGGAAACGATCCAATGGAAGTTTTCGAACAAGCAATGAAAAACATTATGCCTGTTCTTGAAGTTAAAGCTCGTCGTGTAGGGGGTTCTAACTACCAAGTTCCTGTGGAAGTTCGTCCAGACCGTCGTACTACATTAGGTTTACGTTGGTTAGTAAACCACTCACGTCTACGTGGTGAAGACACAATGGAAGTTCGTTTAGCTAAAGAAATTATGGATGCTGCGAACAACACTGGTGCTTCTGTTAAGAAACGTGAAGATACACATAAAATGGCTGAAGCGAACAAAGCGTTTGCTCACTATCGTTGGTAAGATTAAAAAGGTTTTTCAACCTTTTTGGTCTCACTTATTGTTAGAAATATAGAAAGAGGTGTAGAACGAAGATGGCAAAAAGAGAATTCTCTCTTGAAAATACTCGTAATATTGGTATCATGGCCCACATCGATGCAGGTAAAACTACAACGACTGAGCGTGTACTTTATTACACTGGTAAAATCCACAAAAATTGGTGAAACTCACGAAGGAGCTTCACAAATGGACTGGATGGAACAAGAACAAGAACGTGGTATCACTATTACATCAGCTGCTACAACAGCACAATGGAAAGGTCACCGTATCAACATCATCGACACTCCAGGGCACGTGGACTTCACAGTTGAAGTAGAACGTTCTCTACGTGTATTAGATGGTGCGGTAGCTGTACTTGATGCTCAATCTGGGGTAGAACCTCAAACAGAAACTGTATGGCGTCAAGCTACAACATACGGAGTTCCACGTATCGTATTTGCAAACAAAATGGATAAAATCGGTGCTGACTTCTTATATTCAGTACGTACAATCCACGAACGTTTACAAGCAAATGCACACCCAATTCAATTACCAATCGGAGCTGAAGACAACTTCACTGGTATCATTGACTTAATCAAAATGAAAGCTGAAATCTATACTAATGACTTAGGTACAGATATCCAAGAAACAGATATCCCTGAAGATTTACAAGATTTAGCTGAAGAATGGCGTGAAAAATTAGTAGAAGCAGTTGCTGAAACTGACGAAGCTTTAATGGAACGTTATTTAGAAGGTGAAGAAATTTCAGAAGCTGAATTAAAAGCAGCTATCCGTAAAGCTACATGTGCGGTAGAATTCTACCCAGTATTATGTGGTTCAGCCTTCAAAAACAAAGGGGTACAATTAATGTTAGATGCAGTAGTTGACTACTTACCATCTCCATTAGATGTTCCTGCAATTAAAGGGGTAGACCCTAACACAGACCAAGAAGTAGAACGTCATTCATCTGATGAAGAACCATTCTCAGCATTGGCCTTCAAAGTTATGACTGACCCATTCGTAGGTCGTTTAACATTCTTCCGTGTGTACTCTGGTACTTTACAATCAGGTTCATACGTTAAGAACTCAACGAAAGGTAAACGTGAACGTGTAGGACGTATCCTACAAATGCACGCGAACTCTCGTCAAGAAATTCCAGAAGTATTCTCAGGAGACATCGCTGCTGCAGTTGGTCTTAAAGATACAACTACAGGGGACACATTATGTGACGAAAAAGCTGAAGTTATCTTAGAATCAATGGAATTCCCTGATCCAGTTATCGAGGTTGCTATTGAACCTAAATCAAAAGCTGACCAAGATAAAATGGGTATTGCTTTACAAAAACTTGCAGAAGAAGATCCAACATTCCGTGCTTACACTAACCAAGAAACTGGTGAAACAGTTATCGCTGGTATGGGTGAGTTACACTTGGATATCATCGTTGACCGTATGCGTCGTGAGTTCAAAGTAGAAGCTAACGTAGGTGCTCCTCAAGTATCTTACCGTGAAACATTCCGTGCTTCTACACAAGCTGAAGGTAAATTCGTTCGTCAATCAGGTGGTAAAGGTCAATACGGTCACGTATGGATTGAATTTACTCCAAACGAAGAAGGTGCTGGATTCGAATTCGAAAAACGCAATTGTCGGTGGGGTTGTTCCTCGTGAATACATCCCTGCAGTTGAAGCTGGATTGAAAGACGCTATGGAAAACGGGGTATTAGCTGGTTATCCATTAGTGGACATCAAAGCTAAACTTTACGATGGATCTTACCATGATGTCGATTCATCTGAAACAGCCTTCAAAGTTGCCGCTTCTATGGCATTGAAAGCTGCTGCTAAGAAAGCTCAACCTGCAATCTTAGAACCTATGATGGCTGTTGAAATTACAGTTCCTGAAGAATACTTCGGAGATGTAATGGGACACGTTAACGCTCGTCGTGACGCGTTGAAGGTTCTGAAGTTCGTGGTAACGCACAAATCGTTAAAGGTATGATTCCTTTATCAGAAATGTTCGGTTACGCAACTACATTACGTTCTGCAACACAAGGTCGTGGTACTTTCAGTATGACATTTGACCACTATGAAGATGTTCCTAAGAGCATTGCAGAAGAAATCATTAAGAAAAACGGCGGTAACGGAGAATAATCTCTAACGCTACACCCTATCAAATGAACTGAATCGACTGGTTATGTCAGTCATAACCAGTTGATTTTTAAGAGAGTTCTTTGGTATAATTACAATCGGTAGATACTGTTATAGAATCTAACAAAACTCAATTATTAGGAGGAATCATTTAAATGGCAAAAGAAAAATTTGACCGTTCAAAACCACACGTTAACATTGGTACAATCGGCCACGTTGACCACGGTAAAACAACATTAACTGCTGCTATCACAACAGTTTTAGCTAAGAAAGGTTACGCGCAAGCTCAAGATTACGGTTCAATCGATAAAGCTCCAGAAGAACGCGAACGTGGTATCACAATCAACACAGCTCACGTTGAGTACGAAACTGACACTCGTCACTACGCTCACGTTGACTGCCCAGGACACGCGGACTACGTTAAAAACATGATCACTGGTGCTGCTCAAATGGACGGTGCTATCTTAGTAGTATCTGCAGCTGACGGCCCAATGCCACAAACACGTGAACACATCTTATTATCACGTCAAGTAGGTGTTCCTTACATCGTTGTATTCTTAAACAAAGTTGACATGGTTGACGATGAAGAATTATTAGAATTAGTAGAAATGGAAGTTCGTGACTTATTATCAGAATACGATTTCCCAGGCGATGACACTCCAGTTATTGCAGGTTCTGCTTTACGCGCTTTAGAAGGCGACGCTTCATACGAAGAAAAAATCTTAGAATTAATGGCTGCAGTTGACGAATACATCCCAACTCCAGAACGTGACGTTGACAAACCATTCATGATGCCAGTCGAAGACGTGTTCTCAATCACAGGTCGTGGTACTGTTGCTACAGGTCGTGTTGAACGTGGACAAGTTCGTGTTGGTGACGAAGTTGAAATCGTTGGTATTTCAGAAAAAACATCTAAAACAACTGTTACAGGTGTTGAAATGTTCCGTAAATTGTTAGACTATGCTGAAGCAGGGGATAACATTGGTACATTATTACGTGGTGTTACACGTGACAACATCGAACGTGGACAAGTTCTTGCTAAACCAGGAACAATCACTCCACATACTAAATTCAAAGCTGAAGTTTACGTATTAACTAAAGAAGAAGGTGGACGTCACACTCCATTCTTCACTAACTACCGTCCTCAATTCTACTTCCGTACAACAGACATCACTGGTGTTTGCTTGTTACCAGAAGGCGTTGAAATGGTAATGCCTGGTGACAACGTAACTATGGAAGTTGAATTAATTCACCCAGTTGCTATCGAAAACGGTACTAAATTCTCTATCCGTGAAGGTGGACGTACAGTAGGTGCTGGTTCAGTAGCTGAAATCGAAAAAAATAATTTTTTTCTTAAAATTGATTTTTCAAGACTATCCAATTTTGATAGTCTTTTTGTTAAAAATTTTTTTAAAATTAAAAATGTCAGACAATTGAAAGCGAATTGCAAAAAAATCACTCACGAAGTCTAAAAAAACATTGATTTGACGGGGTTTGTAAAGGTTTTAAACCAAAATGGAACACACGGGCGCGTGTGCATAAATAAACGTTGTTAAATCAACGGTTTTCGCTTGCAATCAAAAAAAGAATCTTGTATACTATTAAAAGTGCCGCAGAGGAATGTAATTTCTAAAGCAGCATACCCCTCTTAAAAATAAGAAGGGAGCTATGAAACGAGAGGTTGCGACACGCCCGGACGCTTTGCCACGAAAGGGTCAAGTCGGAAATTGCGTGGAGCTAGTCTTATGACAACATTAGACGAAGGAGGAAAGACAATGGCAAAACAAAAAATCCGTATCCGTTTGAAAGCTTACGAACATCGTGCGCTTGATCAATCAGCGGAAAAAATCGTAGAAACAGCAAAAAGAACTGGTGCTAGCGTAGCTGGTCCAATTCCATTGCCAACAGAAAGATCGCTTTACACAGTTATTCGTGCGACTCACAAATATAAAGATTCTCGCGAACAATTTGAAATGCGTACACACAAGCGTTTGATCGACATCGTTAATCCAACGCCAAAAACTGTTGATGCCTTAATGAAGCTTGATTTACCAAGCGGCGTTGACATCGAAATCAAATTATAATCAATAGAAAAATGGAGGTGTAACCATGACCAAAGGAATCTTAGGCAAAAAAGTAGGGATGACTCAATTCTTTACAGAAGCAGGTGAACTTATTCCTGTAACAGTAGTTGAAGTAACTCCAAACGTTGTTCTTCAATTAAAAAAACAATCGAAAAACGACGGTTACGAAGCTGTTCAATTAGGTTTCGACGACTTACGTGAAGTATTATCAAATCGCCCTGCTAAAGGTCATGTAGCAAAAGCAAATGCTACTCCTAAGCGCTTCATTCGTGAATTCAACAATGTCGAGCTTAGCGAGTACGAAGTAGGACAAGAAATTACAGTTGATGTATTCAAAGCAGGAGACATCGTTGACGTAACAGGTACATCTAAAGGGAAAGGTTTCAAGGTGCTATCAAACGTCATGGACAATCTCGCGGACCAATGGCACACGGTTCTCGTTACCACCGTCGTCCTGGTTCAATGGGTGGAGCATCATTCCCATCACGCGTTTTCAAAGGTAAAGCATTACCTGGACAAATGGGTGGCGACCGTATCACTATTCAAAAACTTAGAAGTAGTGAAAGTTGATGCAGAACGCAATGTAATCTTAATCAAAGGTAACGTACCTGGATCTAAGAAATCATTAGTAGAAATTAAAAACAGCAGTTAAATCTAAATAATAAATAGGGAAGGAGGAACGAGAGAATGACAAAAGTTACATTATTTAAAACAAGATGGAACAACAAACGGAGAAATCGAATTAAACTCAGAGATCTTCGGAATTGAACCAAACGAAAATGTAGTATTCGACGCAGTAATCATGCAACGCGCTTCATTACGTCAAGGAACACACGCTGTTAAAAACCGTAGTGCAGTAAGCGGAGGCGGCCGTAAACCATGGCGCCAAAAAAAGGAACTGGTCGTGCTCGTCAAGGATCAATCCGTTCACCACAATGGCGTGGCGGTGGTATTGTATTCGGACCAACACCTCGTTCATATAGTTACAAATTACCTAAAAAAGTACGTCGCTTAGCGATTAAATCAGTATTATCACAAAAAAGTATTGGATAACAAGCTTTGTTGTAGTGGAAGCATTACAATTTGACGCACCAAAAAAACAAAAGAGTTTGCACAAGTATTGTCTAACTTAAACGTAGATACAAAAAGTGTTAGTAGTTGTAGAATCTTCAAACGATTTCGCATTATTAGCAGGACGTAACATTCCAAACGTAACAATCGTTGACGAAACAGATGTTACAGTATTAGACGTTGTAAACAACGACAAATTATTATTCACAAAAGCAGCTCTTTCTAAAGTAGAGGAGGGACTTCAATAATGGATGCACGTGACGTAATCAAACGCCCAATCATTACTGAAGCTTCAATGCTTGCTACTGACGAAAAGAAATACACTTTTGAAGTTGATGTACGTGCTAACAAAATTCAAGTACGTCAAGCCGTAGAAGAAATTTTTGGTGTTAAAGTTGAAAAAGTTAACATCTTAAATGTACGTGCTAAATTCAAACGTGTTGGCCGCTACGGTGGTTACACTAACAAACGTCGTAAAGCAATTGTGAAGCTTACAAAAGATTCAAAAGATATTCAATTATTCGCTGAAGAAGCTTAATCTTCAGAATGAAAAACTACTATAATAATAGGAGGAAATAGACGTGGCGATTAAAAAATATAATCCAACCTCAAACGGCCGTCGTAATATGACAGGTTATGACTTCAGCGAAATCACAAAGTCAACACCAGAAAAAACTTTGTTGGAATCATCAAAAAACAACGCTGGTCGTAACAGCCAAGGTAAAATCACTGTACGTCACCAAGGTGGCGGACACAAACGTGCTTACCGTGTGATCGACTTCAAACGTAACAAAGATAACGTTGAAGGTGTAGTTCACTCAATCGAGTACGATCCAAACCGTACAGCAAACATTGCATTAATTCACTATGTAGATGGAGTTAAAGCATACATCATTGCTCCAAAAGGTTTACAAGTAGGACAACGTATCGAATCAGGAGAAAATGCTGATATTAAAGTAGGTAATGCTTTACCATTAGCAAACATCCCAGTTGGTACTGTGATCCACAACATTGAAACAAAACCAGGTAAAGGCGGACAATTAGTTCGTTCAGCTGGTACAAGTGCACAAGTACTTGGTCAAGAAGGTAAATACACTTTAGTTCGTTTGAACTCAGGTGAAGTTCGTATGATTCTTTCAACTTGCCGTGCAACAGTTGGTACAGTTGGTAACGAACAACACGAATTAATTAACTTCGGTAAAGCAGGACGTTCTCGTTGGAAACGTAAACGCCCAACAGTTCGTGGTTCTGTAATGAACCCTAACGATCACCCACACGGTGGTGGTGAAGGTCGCGCTCCTATCGGACGTCCAACACCTGTATCTCCATGGGGTAAACCGGCTCTTGGATACAAAACTCGTAGCAAGAAAGCTCGTTCTAACAAGCTTATTGTTCGTGGTCGTAAAAAATAATTAACTAGATAGCAAATCTGATTCTATTAAAATTCTGGAAGGAGGATTTCCGTAATGGGTCGTAGTTTGAAAAAAGGACCTTTCGTCGATGATCATTTGATGAAAAAGGTTGAAGCTGCTCAAGGTAGCGACAAAAAAAGTTGTGATCAAAAACTTGGTCACGTCGTTCAACAATTTTCCCAAACTTTGTTGGACAAACAATTGCTGTATATGACGGCAGAAAAACATGTTCCAGTTTATATTCAAGAAGACATGGTAGGTCACAAATTAGGTGAATTCGCACCAACTAGAACTTACCGTGGTCACGTGAATGACGATAAGAAATCTAAACGCAAATAACGAGGGAGGACTTGAAAAATGTCAGAACAAATCACATCTGCCAAAGCAGTTGCTAAAACAGTTCGTATTGCACCTCGTAAAGCTCGCCTTGTTGTCGATCTAATTAGAGGTAAAAAAATCGGTGACGCAATTTCAATCTTGAAATTCACACCACGTTCTGCATCACCAATCGTAGAGAAAGTTTTAATGTCTGCAATTGCTAACGCTGAACACAATTTCGACTTAGATGTTGAAAAACTTATATGTAAGTGAAGCTTACGTGAACGAAGGACCAACAATGAAACGTTTCCGTCCACGTGCTAAAGGTTCAGCTTCACAAATCTTAAAACGCACAAGCCACATCACTGTAGTGGTATCAGAGAAGAAGGAGGGATAATCAGTGGGTCAAAAAATTCATCCATTAGGAATGCGTGTCGGAATCATCCGTGACTGGGATTCAAAATGGTACGCTGAAAAAGATTTCGCAGAATTCTTACATGAAGATTTAAAAATCCGTGATTATATCCGTAAACAATTAAACGAAGCTAGCGTTTCAACAATTGAAATTGAACGTGCTGCTAATCGTGTTAATGTTTCAACCACACAGCTAAAACCAGGTATGGTAATTGGTAAAGGTGGATCTGAAGTAGATAAATTACGTACAAACTTAAACAAACTAACAGGTAAACGAGTTCACATTAACATTGTTGAAATCAAAAAACCTGATTTAGATGCTAAATTAGTTGCTGAAGGAATCGCTCGCGACTTAGAACGTCGTATTGCTTTCCGTCGTGCACAAAAAAACAAGCAATCCAACGTACAATGCGCGCTGGTGCTAAAGGAATCAAAAACAATGGTATCAGGTCGTTTAAACGGTGCCGATATCGCTCGTTCTGAAAGCTATTCAGAAGGAACAGTTCCATTGCATACATTACGTGCGGACATTGACTACGCATGGGAAGAAGCAGATACAACATACGGTAAATTAGGTGTTAAAACTTGGATCTACCGCGATGAAGTATTACCAACAAGAAAGAACAAAAACTCTGAGAAAGGAGGGAAATAAACATGTTAGTACCTAAACGTGTAAAACACCGTCGTGAGTTCCGTGGAAAAATGCGCGGGGAAGCTAAAGGTGGTAAAGAAGTAGTATTCGGTACATACGGTTTACAAGCAACAGAATCTCACTGATTACAAAACCGTCAAATCGAAGCAGCACGTATCGCTATGACACGTTACATGAAACGTGGTGGGAAAGTATGGATTAAAATTTTCCCTCACAAATCATACACAGCTAAAGCTATCGGGGTTCGTATGGGTTCTGGTAAAGGGGCGCCTGAAGGATGGGTTGCACCAGTTAAACGCGGTAAAGTGATGTTCGAAATCGCTGGCGTATCAGAAGAAGTAGCACGCGAAGCTTTACGTTTGGCATCACACAAATTGCCAGTTAAAACAAAATTTGTGAAACGCGAAGAAAATGGTGGTGAATCGAATGAAGGTTAATGAACTTAAGAAAGAACTTAAAGGGTTATCCACTGCTGAACTTGTTGAAAAAGAAAATGAATTAAAACAAGAACTATTCAACTTACGATTCCAACTTGCTACTGGGCAATTAGAAGGTACAGCACGCATTCGTGAAGTACGTAAACAAATTGCGCGTATCAAGACTGCATTGCGTCAAGAAGAATTGCAAAAATAATCATCAGCAAAGGAGGCAATGAACATGACTGTAGAACGTAACCAACGTAAAGTATATCAAGGACGCGTTGTTTCAGATAAGATGGACAAAAACGTTAGTAGTAGCAATCGAAACTTACAAACGTCACTCAACTTACGGTAAACGTGTTAAATATACGAAAAAAATTTGTAGCTCATGATGAAAAAAATAACTCAGCAAAAGTTGGGGACATTGTTAAGATTATGGAAACTCGTCCATTGTCAAAAAAACAAAAACGTTTCCGCTTAGTTGAAATTGTTGAAGAAGCAGTAATTATTTAATTTCAAATTGTGTATACATTTGAAAGGAGGAACCAACAGTGATTCAAACAGAAACTCGACTAAAAGTGGCTGACAACTCAGGCGCTCGTGAAGTGTTAACAATTAGAGTTCTAGGCGGATCTGGCCGCAAAACAGCTAATATCGGTGACGTAATCGTTGCATCCGTTAAACAAGCAACACCAGGTGGAGTTGTTAAAAAAGGGGATGTCGTTAAAGCTGTAATCGTTCGTACTAAATCAGGTGCACGTCGTAAAGACGGTTCATACATTAAGTTCGACGAAAATGCATGTGTAATCATTCGTGATGACAAGAGCCCTCGTGGAACACGTATCTTTGGACCAGTTGCACGTGAATTACGTGACAACAACTACATGAAGATCGTTTCATTAGCTCCAGAAGTATTATAATTCTCATCAAAATCGAAGGAGGTGTAACACATGCACGTAAAAACTGGTGATATCGTAAAAGTAATCTCAGGTAAAGATAAAGGTAAAGAAGGAAAAATCTTAAAAAGTTTTCCTAAAAAAGACCGTGTAATCGTTGAAGGTGTTAACATTGTTAAGAAACATCAAAAACCATCTCAAGCGAACCAAACAGGGGGAATCGTTGAAGTGGAAGCTCCAATTCATGTTTCAAACGTGATGTTCGTAGACCCTACTACAGGTAAAGCAACTCGTACAGGCTTTAAAGTAGAAAACGGTGAAAAGGTACGTGTACCTAAAGGTCGTAACAAAGCATAATTCAGTAATTTGAGGAAGGAGGACCATCCTGCATGAATCGCTTAAATGCAAAATACAAAAACGAAGTAGTACCTTCATTAGTTGAGAAATTTAACTACAAATCAATTATGGAAGTACCAAAAGTAGAAAAAATCGTTATTAATATGGGTGTTGGTGATGCAACATCTAACGCTAAAAACTTAGAAAAAGCAGTTGAAGAGTTAACATTAATCTCTGGTCAAAAACCAGTTGTAAACTAACTGCGAAGAAATCAATCGCTGGTTTCCGTTTACGTGAAGGTATGCCAATCGGAACTAAAGTTACTCTACGTGGTGAACGTATGTATGACTTCTTAGACAAGTTAGTAACAGTTTCATTACCTCGTGTACGTGACTTCCGTGGGATTTCTAAAAAATCTTTTGATGGACGCGGTAACTACACATTAGGTGTTAAAGAACAATTAATCTTCCCAGAAATTGACTACGATCGCGTAGACAAAGTTCGTGGTATGGATATTGTTATCGTAACAACAGCTAATACAGACGAAGAAGCAAAAGAATTATTAACTCAACTTGGAATGCCTTTCCAAAAATAAAAATAAAACTCACAGGAGGCGAGTAGTTTGGCTAAAAAATCAATGATCGCAAAGAACAAACGTCCAAAAAAATATTCAACTCAAGAATATACTCGTTGTGAACGTTGTGGTCGACCACATTCAGTTTATCGTAAATTCAAACTTTGCCGTATTTGTTTACGTGAGCTTGCCTATAAAGGGCAAATCCCAGGAATGAAGAAAGCAAGTTGGTAATCATTACTACTTGATAAAGGAGGTACTTCATTAATGGTTATGACAGATCCAATCGCGGATTTCTTAACTCGTATTCGTAACGCGAACATGGTTCGTCACGAATCACTAGAAGTTCCGTCATCAAACATGAAAGTTGCTATTGCAAACATCTTAAAATCTGAAGGATTCATCAAAGACTTCTCAGTTGAAGAAGATGGTAAACAAGGCATCATGAAAGTGTTCTTGAAATATGGAAAAAATAACGAACGTGTAATTACAGGATTGAAACGTATTTCTAAACCTGGTTTACGTGTTTATGCTAAAACAGGTGAAGTTCCTAAAGTGTTAAACGGTTTAGGAATCGCTATTGTATCAACATCTGAAGGTGTTATTACAGACAAAGAAGCAAGAGCTAAAAACGTAGGTGGAGAAATTCTAGCATACGTTTGGTAATCTAGAAAACAAGGAGGTGCAGCCAAGTGAGCCGTATCGGTAATAAACCAGTCGTTATTCCAGCTGGAGTAACAGTAGACGTTAAGGACCATACAGTAACAGTTAAAGGTCCTAAAGGTGAATTAAGTTATACATTTAACCAAAACATTTCTTTAGAACAACGCGAAGGTGAAGTAGTATTCACTCGTCCAGATGATTCAAAAGAAAACAAAACAATCCACGGAACAACTCGCGCAGTTTTCAACAACATGGTAGTTGGTGTTACTGAAGGATTCCAAAAAGAATTGGAATTAATCGGGGTTGGGTATCGTGCTCAATTACAAGGTAAAAAACTTGTATTAAACGTTGGATATTCTCATCCAGTGGAGTTCACTCCAGAAGAAGGAGTAGAAATCGAAGTTCCTTCTAATACAAAAGTAATCGTTAAAGGTTATGACAAACAAAAAGTTGGCGAATTAGCTGCTAACATTCGTGGCGTACGTCCTCCAGAACCTTATAAAGGTAAAGGGATTCGTTACGTTGATGAATTTGTACGTCGTAAAGAAGGTAAAACAGGTAAATAATTTTAGTGATTATTTACCTTTTGTTGCGCTTATCGCAGCATGATTAATTAATAAGAGGTGAAAATTGTGATTACAAAACCAGACAAAAATAAAGTGCGTCAAACCTCGTCACGCACGTGTTCGTCGTAAAATCTCTGGTACTGCTGAGTGCCCACGCTTGAACGTTTTTCGTTCTAACAAAAACATCTACGCTCAATTAATTGATGACGTAGCGGGTGTGACGCTAGCAAGTGCCTCTACTTTAGATACTAATGTAGAAAAACGGAACAAAAACTGAGGAAGCTTCTGCTGTAGGTAAATTAATTGCAGAACGCGGACTTGAAAAAAATATTAAAGAAGTAGTCTTTGACCGTGGTGGATACTTATACCATGGACGTGTAAAAGCTTTTAGCTGAAGCTGCACGTGAAAATGGACTAGTATTCTAGGAAAAAGGAGGATCCACATTTCATGGTTAATATTGATGCAAGAAACTTAGAATTAGAAGATCGTGTTGTTGCGATTAACCGCGTTACAAAAAGTTGTAAAAAGGTGGACGTCGTTTACGTTTTTGCTGCTTTAGTAGTTGTCGGTGACCATAATGGACATGTTGGTTTCGGTACTGGTAAAGCTCAAGAAGTACCAGAAGCTATTCGTAAAGCTATTGAAGATGCTAAGAAAAAACCTTATTGAAGTTCCAACTAGTGGTTCTACAATCCCTCACGAAGTTATCGGTCGCTTCTGCGGTGGTAACGTATTGTTAAAAACCAGCTCAAGCCGGTTCAGGAATTGCAGCAGGTGGACCAGTTCGTGCCGTTGTTGAATTAGCAGGTATTTCAGACGTAACTTCAAAAATCTTTTAGGTTCAAACACACCAGTTAACATGGTTCGTGCTACAATCGAAGGATTAAAAACAATTAAAACGTGTTGAAGATGTTGCTGCATTACGTGGCAAATCAGTTGAAGAACTTTTTAGGATAAGGAGGACATTAAAATGGCAGAATTAAAGATTACTTTAAAGAAAAAGCTTTGATTGGACGTCCTCAAAAACCAAATCGATACTTGTAAAGCATTAGGCTTAACAAAAATTCGTTCAACAGTTGTTAAACCAGCTAACGTAGCTATCAAAGGCATGGTTAACACAGTTTCACATTTAGTGGATGTTGAGGAAGTTTAATTTAAAACTTATAAGAGGAGGTGCCCAGAACATGAAACTTCATGAATTACAACCAGCTGAAGGTTCTCGTAAAGAACGTAACCGTGTTGGTAGAGGTCAAGGTTCAGGAAATGGTAAAACTGCTGGACGCGGAAGCAAAGGACAAAAAAAGCTCGTTCAGGCGGTGGCGTTAGATTAGGATTCGAAGGTGGACAAACTCCATTATTCCGTCGTATTCCAAAACGTGGTTTCCAAAATATTAATCGTAAAGAATATGCAGTTGTAAATCTTGGAACATTAAATCGTTTTGAAGATGGTCAAGAAGTAACTGCAGCTGTACTAGTTGAGGCTGGTATCGTTAAAAACGAAAAAGACGGTATCAAAGTGTTAGCTAATGGTAAACTTGAACGCAAGTTAACTGTAAAAGCAAATAAATTCTCGCAAGCAGCAAAAGAAGCTATTGAAGCTGCAGGTGGAACTGTAGAGGTGATCTAATGTTCACTCTACTAAAGAATGCTGTTCAAATGAAAGATATTAGAAAACGTCTGTTATTTACATTGTCGATTCTAATTATCTTTCGTATTGGATCACAAGTTACTGTTCCTGGTGTGAATGCTGCAGCAATTCAGACATTTGCAACTACAGGAATTTTCGGATTGTTAAATACATTTAGTGGTGGGGCTTTATCGAACTTCTCATTGTTCTCAATGGGAGTTTCGCCTTATATCACTGCATCCATTGTTGTCCAATTGTTACAAATGGATATTCTACCAACGTTTGTTGAGTGGTCTAAACAAGGGGAAGTTGGTCGTCGTAAATTAAATTCGGCAACACGTTATTTAACAATTTTCATTGGATTTTTCCAAGCTTATGCAATTTCTTTTGGATTTAATGTTTGGTCAAACTATGGGTTAATTAACAACCCAGGGGTCAAAACATTCTTAATGATTGCACTTGTGTTAACAGCTGGTTCCATGTTCCTAACATGGTTGGGAGATATGATTACCGTTAAGGGGATTGGGAACGGGGTTTCTGTTCTAATCTTCGCAGGTATTGTAGCAAGAATGCCACATGATATTTATGAATTCTATGTAAATCAAATTCAAGGTCGTACAGACACTGATTTTTATCGTGCAGTAGGATTCACTGTTGCATTAATCGTAGCGATTGTTTTAGTCGTTATGTTAGTAGTATATATTGAGCAAGCGCAACGTCGTTTGCCAATTTCATATTCAAAACGTGCAACAGGTTCAAGTGAAACATCTTGGTTACCTTTAAAAATCAACTCTGCAGGGGTAATTCCAGTTATCTTTGCTAGCTCATTTATGACATTGCCATCAACTATTTTGAGTTTGTATGCAAAAGATCATAATGAATCTGGCTGGTATCAAATTGTCTCAAACATTTTTGATTTTACAAAACCTGCTGGTGCAACATTATACACAGTGTTAATTGTTGTATTTACATTTTTTTCTATGCTTTCGTTCAAGTAAACCCAGAGAAAGTAGCAGAAAACTTACAAAAATCAAGCGGATATATTTTAAGTGTCCGTCCTGGTAAAGATACAGAACAATTCGTTTCTGGAACTTTACTACGATTAAGTACAGTTGGTGCTTTATATCTTGGTGGTATTTCAATTCTTCCGATGGTAGCTTCAGCATTATGGAACTTACCACGTGGATTGATGCTTGGAGGTACAAACCTTCTAATCGTTGTTGGGGTAGCGTTAGAGTTAAGCCGACAAATTGAAGGACGTACAATCAAACGTAAGTATAAAGGATTTATTGAGGAATAATGGGAGAAATTGACAAGATGCAGCAATGCGTTTTGTCAGTTCTTCAGTTATGATTCTAGGAGGCAACTATGAACATTATCTTAATGGGTTTACCTGGAGCAGGTAAAGGTACTCAAGCAGAAAAAATCGTTGCTACATACGGAATTCCACATATTTCAACAGGGGATATGTTCCGTGCTGCTATGCAACAAGAAACTGAATTAGGTCGTAAAGCTAAATCATTCATGGATAAAGGCGAATTAGTACCTGATGAAGTTACAAACGGCATTGTAAAGGAACGTTTACAACAAGCCGACACAGAAAAAGGATTCTTATTGGACGGTTTCCCACGTACTCAGGCACAAGCGGAAGCACTAGACAAAATCATGGAAGAATTAAATCGCTCAATCGATGCAGTGATTAATATCGAAGTGAACCCAGATATCTTAATGCAACGTCTAACAGGAAGAATTATTTGTCGTAACTGTGGAGCAACTTACCACAAAAACAAATAATCCTCCCTAAAGTAGAAGGTACATGTGATCGTTGTGGTTCTCATGATTTCTATCAACGTGAAGACGATAAACCTGAAACTGTGGAAAAATCGAATTCAAATTAACATTGAACAATCAAAACCAATCTTAAACTACTATAATGCAAAAGGCTTATTACGTAATGTTGATGGAGAAAGCGGCATTGACAATCTCTTCAAAACAATTCAATCAATTATGGGCGAACCTCGCTAGGAACTGCCTGTTATCTTGCATTTATGGTAGCTAAAATGGTATACTAAAAAAAGTTAGATAACGGTAGAAGTCCGTCAAATAATCCGTAAAAACTTTTTACAAGTAAGGAGGATGAGACATGGCAAAGGAAGACGTAATTGAAATTGAAGGTATTGTTAATGAAACATTACCGAATGCGATGTTCAAGGTCGAACTTGAAAACGGTCATGAGGTTTTAGCGCATGTATCTGGAAAAATCCGGATGCACTACATTAAAATTTTACCGGGCGATAAAGTAACGGTTGAATTATCACCGTACGACTTAACGCGCGGAAGAATCACGTATCGCTTTTAAATAATGGACTCGTTAATGAAATAGAGGAGGGAACTTAAATGAAAGTTAGAGCATCAGTAAAACCAATTTGCGAAAAATGTAAAGTAATCAAACGCAATGGTAAAGTTATGGTGATTTGTCAAAATCCCAAACATAAACAACGTCAAGGATAATATATAAGGAGGTACTCATTAGTATGGCTCGTATTGCAGGTGTGGATATTCCACGTGAAAAACGTGTTGTTATTTCTTTAACCTATATTTACGGTATCGGTATTACTACTTCAAAACAAATTTTAGCAGCTGCTAACGTTAGTGAAGATACTCGTGTTCGCGATTTATCGAACGATGAGTTAGACCGTATCCGTGCTGAAGTGGATAAACTAAAAATTGAAGGTGACTTACGTCGTGAAGTGAACTTAAACATCAAACGCTTGATGGAAATTGGTTCATACCGTGGAGTTCGCCACCGTCGTGGTTTACCAGTTCGTGGTCAAAAACACAAAAAAATAATGCTCGTACTGTAAAGGCCCAGCTAAGGCCATTGCAGGTAAGAAAAAATAATTTAGAGAAGAAGGAGGTTAATTCTTCATGGCAAAGAAAGTTGTACGCAAACGCCGCGTGAAAAAGAATATTGAATCTGGTGTAGCACACATCCGTTCAACATTTAATAATACAATTGTTATGATTACAGACGTTCATGGTAATGCTGTTTCATGGTCTTCTGCAGGTGCTTTAGGATTTAAAGGTTCTAAAAAATCAACACCATTTGCTGCTCAAATGGCTGCTGAATCTGCTGCAAAAGGTTCAATGGAGCATGGAATGAAAACTGTAGAAGTTTCTGTTAAAGGTCCTGGTTCAGGTCGTGAAGCCGCTATTCGTTCATTACAAGCTACTGGATTAGAAGTGACAGCACTCGTGACGTAACACCAATCCCTCATAATGGATGTCGTCCTCCAAAACGCCGTCGTGTGTAATGGATTGTTATTGTTGAATTTTGTCGGACAATCGCACATTGAACGTACGTTTTGAAAGGGGTAAAAAACATGATCGAAATTGAAAAACCAAAAATTGAAACGATCGAAATCAGCGAAGATGCAAAGTTTGGTAAATTCGTTGTTGAGCCACTTGAACGCGGTTATGGTACTACCTTAGGGAACTCATTACGCCGAATCTTATTATCGTCACTCCCTGGTACTGCAGTAACAGATATCCAAATGGATGGCGTTTTACATGAATTTTCAACAATAGATGGCGTAGTTGAAGACGTAGCTGCAATCATTTTAAATATTAAAAATATTGCATTGAAATCTTTCACAGAAGATGAAAATAAAGTATTAGAAATTGATGTTAAAGGTCCAGCGGTAGTAACTGCAGGCGATATCAAACACGATAGCGACATTCAAGTTCTAAACCCTGATTTATATATCTGTACAGTAGCTGAAGGCTATCACTTCCATGTTCGTATGAATGCTAAAAATGGTCGTGGATATGTTCGCTCTGAGTACAATAAAACTGATAATATGCCAATTGGTGTCATTCCAATTGATTCTATTTATACTCCGATTAGTAAAGTGAACTACCAAGTCGAAAAACACTCGTATTGGTCAAAAAAATATTTATGATAAACTAACTCTTGATGTATGGACAGATGGTTCAATCGCCCTCAAGATGCTGTTAGTTTAGCGGCTCGTATCTTAACTGAGCACTTAAATATCTTTTGTTAATTTAACAAATGAAGCACATCCTATGGAAATAATGGTCGAAAAAAAGAAGAAACTCAAAAAAAGAACGTCTTCTTGAAATGACTATTGAAGAACTAGATTTATCAGTTCGTTCATACAACTGCTTAAAACGTGCTGGAATTAACACAGTACATGAATTAACAAGCAAGTCTGAAGCGGAAATGATCAAAGTTCGTAACTTAGGTCGTAAATCGCTTGAAGAAGTGAAACAAAAATTAATCGATTTAAATTTAGACTTACGTCGTGAAGACTAATAGAAACTCTTAAGAAGGAGGAATATTAAAAAATGGCTTATCGTAAATTAGGACGTACAAGTTCACAACGTAAAGCGTTATTACGTGACTTGACAACTGACTTAATTATTAACGAACGTATCGTTACAACTGAAGCTCGTGCTAAAGAAATCCGTTCTACTGTAGAAAAAATGATTACTTTAGGTAAACGTGGTGACTTACATGCTCGCCGTCAAGCAGCTGCATTTGTACGTAACGAAGTAGCAGATGTTCGTGAAGAAGGCGAATCAATCGTTGTTGAAACAGCGTTACAAAAATTATTTAATGATTTAGCATCACGTTACAGCGAACGTCAAGGTGGATACACTCGTATTCTTAAAACTGAACCTCGTCGTGGCGATGCTGCACCAATGGTTATCATTGAATTAGTTTAATAAACATTCAATCGAACACTTTTTCGATGGTTGAAAAGGGCGTCATGATGGTAATAATCATCTTGCTTATAAGATGGAAAGTCTGGGGCTACTGAACAGGTAGCCTTATTCTTTCTCAGATTATTTAGTCTAGCTCGTTGTTTTCCCGCCGAACCTTTTTGGCGGGAGAGCACTTCATCATGAAAAAGTGTGTTTTTTTATATATACATATTTTTGATACATACATAGGAAAAGGAAAAGGGGTGTCCCCTGTTGCAATCAACAATTATTGAGTTAAATAACATCCATTATCGTTATCATGAAGAGGATGAACGTGAAGCGTTGGCTGGAGTATCTTTAAAGGTCGAACGCGGTGAATGGTTAGCCATCATCGGGCATAATGGTTCTGGGAAATCAACATTAGCCAAAGTCATGAATGGGCTTATCGAAGCAGGTAGCGGAGAAGTTCTGATTAATGGGGTTGTTTTAAATGACGAGACTGTATATGACGCTAGACGCGCAGTAGGGATGGTCTTCCAAAATCCAGATAACCAATTTGTTGGGACAACGGTGGAGGATGACATTGCCTTCGGATTAGAAAAATATCGGGCCCCTCGAGAAGAAATGTTAGAGCGTGTGACTCGCGTTCTTGAAATGGTGAAAATGAGTGACTTCAGAACGAAGGAACCTGCACGACTATCAGGAGGTCAAAAGCAACGTGTAGCGATTGCTGGTGTGACGGCATTAGAACCTTCTGTCATTATTCTTGATGAAGCTACTTCTATGCTTGATCCTAAGGGGCGCATGGAAGTTATCGGGACGATTCAAAAGTTACACAAAGAGAAAAACATTACTGTAATTTCGATTACACATGATTTAGATGAAGCAGCACAAGCAGACCGAATTGTGTTAATGGAACAAGGTCAAATTCAACAAATCGGGACTCCTGAAGAAATCTTCAAATTAGGTACGAAACTTGTTGAAAAGGGACTCGATGTGCCGTTTGCAGAGAAATTAATCGAAGTACTTTCGCGAAAAGGGATTGGAAGTTCCTGAAGCGTATCTTGATGAAGAAGGGTTGGTGGAATGGTTATGGACATCCGTTTTAACGAAGTAAATTTCGCATACCAAGCAAACACACCTTTTGAGACACGTGCGCTTTTCGACGTAAACTTCAATATTCCATCAGGAAAGTACACGGCCATCATTGGACATACAGGTTCTGGGAAATCGACTATTTTACAACACTTAAACGCGTTACTGAAACCAACATCGGGTACGGTAACACTTGGGGATCGCGTAGTAGATTCTGAAACGAGCAATAAAGACTTGAAACCACTGCGCCAAAAAGTCGGCATCGTATTCCAATTTCCGGAATCACAACTCTTCGAAGAGACCGTTGAAAAAGATATCGCCTTTGGACCGAAAAACTTCGGAGCAAGTGAAGAAGAGGCAAATCAGTTAGCGAAAGAAACTCTAAAAATTGTAGGACTTCCTGAAGAGGTTTTACATAAATCACCGTTTGATTTGTCTGGTGGACAAATGCGTCGTGTGGCGATTGCAGGCGTATTAGCGATGCAACCAGAAGTATTAGTCTTAGACGAACCAACAGCGGGATTAGATCCCTAAAGGACGCTTTTGAGATGATGGAGATGTTTTGCAAATCTGCAGCGCGAAAAAGGGCATTACAATCGTCCTTGTAACACACCAAATGAATGACGTTAGCGATTATGCAGATTACGTGGTTGTGTGTGAAAAGGGAACTGTAGTGAAGACTGGGACTCCTGAAGAAGTGTTTGCGGATGCTGCTTGGTTACAAGAAAAACAACTAGGCTTGCCTTCGACTGTTCAGTTTGTCGAAAAGCTAAAAGCAAAAGGATTCCAAACAGACGCTCGTCCAATGAACTTGGAAGCTTTAGCAGACTTACTTGTTTCACATTCGAAAAACGGAGGTGACACAAGTGCTCGATAAACTTATTTTAGGTCGCTACTTACAAGGCGATTCATGGATTCATAAACTCGATCCAAGAACAAAATTAATTGGAACATTTGCATTCGTGTTAGTTATCTTCTTAGCGAATAATTGGGTGACATATGGCTTATTAATCGCTTATACACTGATTGCATTACTCTTATCCAAGATTCCATTAGGTTTCTTCTGGAAAGGGATTAAACCGTTAATTTGGGTGATTCTATTTACGGTAGCACTCCAAATCTTATTTACTAGTGGTGGAGACGTCTACTTCCAATGGGGATTCATTCAAGTAACGTCTGAAGGGATTATTAATGCGGTATTCATCTTCTTACGTTTCGTATTAATTATCTCGTTCTCAACGCTATTAACACTAACAACTGCGCCATTGCAATTAACAGATGCAATTGAAGCTGTAATGAGGCCATTAGCGGTTGTGAAATTCCCAGTGCATGAAGTGGCATTAATGTTATCCATTGCACTTCGTTTTGTACCAACATTAATGGACGAAGCACAAAAAATCATGAACGCGCAACGAGCTCGTGGGGTTGATTTTGGAGAAGGAAATCTCTTCGAACAAATGAAGGCGATTATCCCAATCTTAATTCCGCTGTTTGTTAGTTCATTAAACCGTGCCGAAGACTTGGCAACAGCCATGGAAGCACGTGGATACCAAGGCGGAGACGGACGCAGTAAGTACCGTGTTCTAAACTATGAAATGCGTGATGCCATTGCGGGATTATCCCTTGTGGCCGTAACGATTTTATTATTTGTATTAAAAGCATAAAAAATAAGGAGCTTGACTTGTCAAGCTCTTTTTTGAAAGAAGGGAAAAGGATGCAGCGATATAAACTCGTCATTCAATATGATGGTACGCCGTATGTTGGATTTCAAGTGCAAGAGAATGGGAATAGCATTCAAGCAGAACTGAATAAAGCGCTGAAGAAGATGACAAAGGGCCAATATATTCCTGTTAGTGGCTCTGGTCGTACAGACTCTGGGGTGCATGCCAACGGACAAGTCGTTCATATCGACTATCCCAAAGCTATCGAAGCAGTATCTCTTGTTCGTGCGATGAATAGTTTATTACCGACGTCAATTCGGATTGTCTCGGCCGAGGCAGTGTCAGAAGACTTCCACGCGCGCCATAGTGTGACAGGGAAACGATACATCTATAAAGTAACGACTGCTGCTATACAGAGCCCGTTTCGTCGTCAGTATGAGCTGCATCACCCATTCAAAACGGATGTAGACCGCATCAACAAGGCTTTTGAAGCAGTGATTGGAGAACATGATTTTACAAGTTTTTGTTCGACAAAAAGCGATAAAGACTCCAAAGTTCGCGTTGTGACGAAAGCAGAAGTGAAGAGAAACGGTGATGAATTAATTTTTCACTTTTTGAGGGTAAAGGTTTCCTTTACAATATGGTTCGCATTTTAGTTGGAACGGCGCTCAAATTGGAGACGGATTACGTGAAGTGGAAGAGATGAAGCAAATTCTAGAAGCGATGGATCGAAATGCGGCAGGACCAACAGCTCCTGCTCATGGTTTATACCTAGATGAAGTGTTTTATAAGAATTTCGACTAGAAATATGATAGGATGAAAGTAGTTATATTAAAAGGAGTGTCAATATGGTATTAAAAGATTTCGACAAAAACTTAGAAAAATACGCTAAATTATTAATCTCAACTGGGATTAACGTGCAACCAGGTCATACAGTGAATATTGTGATTGACGTAGACCAAGCACCTTTAGCTCGTTTATTAGTAAAAGAAGCATACGCACACGGAGCAAGCGAAGTAATCGTATCATGGGCAGACGATTTCGTAGGCCGTGAACGCTTATTACACGCTGCAGAAGACCGTATCACAAACGTTCCAGAATACCGTGTAGCAGAAATGAACTACTTATTAGAGAAGAAAGCAAGCCGCTTAAACGTTCGCTCAGCTGACCCAGATGCATTCGCTGGAGTATCAGCAGAACGTCTTCAAAAATCAACAAAAGCATTAAGCCTTGCATTAAAACCATTACGTACAGCAACACAAGCCAACAAAGTGAGCTGGACTGTAGCAGCTGCTGCAGGTAAAGAATGGGCGAAGAAAGTTTTCCCTAATGCTGCAACTGACGAAGAAGCAGTAGATTTATTATGGGATCAAATCTTCAAAACTTGCCGTGTATACGCTGATGATCCAGTGGCAGCTTGGAAAGAACATGAAGAAAAATTAGATGCTAAAGCTTCTATCTTAAACAAAGAACAATTCGTGAAACTACACTACACTGCACCAGGAACAGACTTAACTCTTGGAATGCCTAAAAACCATGTTTGGGAAAGTGCTGGAAGCTTGAACGCTCAAGGAGAACACTTCATCGCAAACATGCCAACAGAAGAAGTCTTCTCAGCTCCTGACTTCCGTGTCGCTGACGGATATGTATCTAGCACAAAACCATTAAGCTACAACGGTAACATTATCGAAGGCATCAAAGTGACTTTCAAAGACGGTCAAATCACAGAAGTATCTGCTGAAAAAGGCGACCAAGTAATGAAAGACTTAGTATTCGAAAACAATGGTGCTCGTGGATTAGGTGAAGTAGCACTAGTAAGCGACCCATCACCAATCTCACAATCAGGCATTACATTCTTCAACACATTATTCGATGAAAATGCATCAAACCACTTAGCAATCGGTTCTGCTTATGCAACAAGCGTTAAAGGTGGAGAAAACTTCGAACTGAAGAAGAATTAAGAGAAGCTGGATTAAACCGTGCGGATGTTCACGTGGACTTCATGATCGGTGGACCAGAAATGAACGTGGATGGTATCCGTGAAGACGGTACTGTTGTTCCAATCTTCCGTAACGGAGACTGGGCTATCTAGTTCAATGAATTAGTGATAAAAAGGAACGAACTTTGAGAAAAGTTCGTTCCTTTTTGTCGTTCTATAAGAAAAACTAATACAACTATAAGAAAATTCAATTGGTAAAAACTTCACAAGGAAGGTACAATAAAAACAGAGGAATCCTTATAAAGTTCGTAATAATTCAATGAGTTCTAAGATGTTTTTATGAATAAGTTTCGTTTGGACGATAGGCGACCTGATGGGGAAAAATCCATTTTTTTATCTAACAGTGGAATCCAAACAAGATTGTCGTCTGGGTAGAATTCTTTATACTCTAAAGCCATGATGCAGACCGAGTTAATGTTGCAAGACTGGCAAGGAGAACTTCCCAGTTGTCGTCCACATAAACGATATTCGGTTCAAAACCAAAATGTCTTGAGCGTTGGTGTAATAACTTTCCAAGCATAAAGTGTTTAGATAGAGTGCTGAATCGTTCATCCTTTAAATCTTCAAAGGTGACGGAATCTCTAGTCGCTAAGGGATGCCCCTTTGGAACGACAAGACTTGCGTGATACCCTACGAAGTTTTGTTGGAACGGTTCAATCACAATGTCAGACTCAATCTTTGGAAAAGAGAGAACACCAAGGTCGATTTCTTCGTTTACAAGAGCGTTTTGAAGCTCACGCGAACCGCCTTGTACCATCGTTAAGTGAATCGAAGGATGTGACATCATAAAACGCGAGAACTCAGGCATTAATTTGATCGCAAAAAGTGTCGGTAGCCCAATTCGAATCGTTTCTTTTTGAGGTTGATTGAGTTCATGGATTTGAGCCACAGTCCCTTCCATGAGAGAAATGATTTTCTTACCATTATCGTATAAGAGCTGTCCAGCTTCAGTCAGTCGAATACTATTGTTAGTTTGCTGAATAAAAAGCGGAGTATGTAATTCGGATTCTAATTTTTTAATGGTTTGAGAAAGGGTCGGTTGCGTAATGAATAAGCTACGAGCGGCATTGGAATATCCGCCATGGTCAACGATACTAATAAAGTAGTGTAGGTGTTTAATATCCATTGGGCATCTCCTATTCTTTTAAGTGAACTGTTACACAATAATTGTAACAAAGAATAAAGACGGAAACAATAAGGTTTTTTTAAAACATAAAGGAGGAATTACGATGAAAAATTACAATTGCAGGTGCTGGCGCCATGGGAAGTCGCTTTTGAGTTAATGCTCCATCAAGCAGGGCATGAAGTGCTTCTAGTGGATGGATGGAAAGATCATGTGGAGGCCATTCAAAAAGAGGGGCTCAAGGCAAACTATAATGGAGAAGAAGTCGTTGTGAAAATTGCCGGCTGATGCTTCAAAGTGAAGTTACAGAAGAAAATGACGAGTGACCCTCATTATCTTATTTACAAAAGCGATGCAACTAGAAAGTATGCTAACTGACTTGAAACCGGTGATTCATGATGAAACTCGAGTGCTGTGCTTACTCAATGGAATCGGGCATGAAGAAGTGATTGAACAGTTTGTTCCAAAAGAAGATATCTTTATTGGGAACACGATGTGGACTGCTGGAATGGAGGGTCCTGGTCGCGTGAAACTCTTCGGTAGTGGAACAGTCGCTTTGAAGAACTTAGTGGATACACCAAAAGCGCAAGCCAATGCCGAAGAAATCGTGAATGTTTTGAATAGTGGAGGATTGAATGCAAGCTATTCTGAAAAACATTCTATTCGCCATTTATAAGAAAGCATGTGTGAATGGAACAATGAACGGACTTTGCACCATCTTGATGAGTAATATGTATGAGTTTGGTTCTACAACGACGGCACACTTGATTGTTGAAAATATTGTGAAAGAATTTTCAGAAGTTGCAAAAAATGAAAACATTCTGTTAAATGTTTCAGAAATTGTAGATTTCATCGAAACGAATTGTTATAATCGTGAAACAATCGGGCTTCATCACCCATCGATGTATCAAGACTTAAATGAAAATAATCGTTTAACAGAAATCGACTACATCAACGGAGCGGTAGTGCGTAAGGACAAAAAAATATGGCGTTCCAACACCATATTGTGAGTTTTTAACAGCATTGGTTCATTGTAAAGAACAAATTCTTGGAGCTAAATAGCTCACAGTAGAGGGGGACAAAACTATGGAAGCACAAGCAAAACAAAAAATGACGGCTTCAGTTTTTATCAATAAAATCTTAGCAGGAACAGCCCTAGGGGTTATCGTCGGACTGATTCCAAATGCCGTTCTTTCAGCAATTTTAAAACATTTTAGTCAATATCCAATCGCAGTAACAATTACTCAAATCGCGGTTATTTTCCAATTAGCAACTCCACTTATTATCGGGGGCTTAATTGCATTACACTCGGATTTAAAACCAATGCCGATGATGGTTGTTGCAGGGGCCTGCTTCGTAGCCAGTGGGGTTGTTACGTATAATGCAGAACTTCAAAAATTTGTCGGGGCTGGAAACAGGGGACTTAATCAATACAATGGTCACTGCAGGTATCGCTGTTGGAATGTTAATGCTAATCAAAGATAAATTCGGTTCAACTGCCGCTGTAGCAATGCCAATCGTTGTCGGTGTGGGTTCTGCCTTTATCGGCTGTTACTATTACCATACGTTAAAATGATTACGACTGCTATTGGTACAGTCATCAACGAGTTCACAACATTACAACCAATCTTGATGTCAATCTTAATCTGCTGCTCATTCGCAACATTAATTATTTCTCCAATCTCAACCGTAGCGATTGGTTTAGCAATTCAATTAAACGGTGTATCTGCCGGGGCCGCTGCTATGGGGGTTGCTGCAACAGCCGTAGCATTAGTGGTTCACCCATGGAAAGTCAATAAATCAGGGGTAACATTAGCCATCGCTCTAGGGGCAATGAAATTAATGATGCCTAACTTATTCAAATACCCAGTAATCTTGATTCCATGTTTATCAACAGCGATTATTTTCAGCGATTCCAGTAGCGCTATTCTCAGTAAGCGGTACTCCACAATCTGCAGGGTTTGGTATCGTAGGGTTAGTAGGACCGTTAGCTTCTATCGATGCTGGATTGAATGTTGCCTTAGCAGCTATTGTATGGTTCGTTGTGCCAATTGCAGCAGCGATTGCAAGCAAAATTTTATTTGAAAAAGTTCTTAAATTATACGATTCTTCAGTCGTATTCAAATTCCAAGAATAAGAACAAATTTCTATCGACTCTTCATGCACTTGCATGGAGGAGTTTATTTTTATTTTTGCTAGAAGATGGTACAATAAACGTAATAGAAGGGAGTGGTCGGATGAGAATTCAACAATTAATTTATTTCGAGAAAATCGTTGAAAAAGGCTCCATGAATGAAGCCGCAAAAGACTTATATGTCAGCCAACCAAGTTTATCAAAGGCCATTCGTGAGTTGGAATTAGAAATGGATATCACCCTTTTCAACGGGGAATACTGGAAATTACATTGACGGGAGAAGGGCGTGAGTTTTTTTAGTCTATGCTCGACAAGTCCTCGACCAAGTCAATTTGATGGAAGAAAAATATAAACGACAAACAAAACGGAAACGGACATTCTCCGTATCTGCGCAACACTATGCGTTTGTGGTGCATGCCTTCGTTGATTTTATTCAAAAGGAAGCAGGAGACGAATATCAATTCACGCTTCGTGAAACAGAAACACAAAACATTCTAGAAGACTTAACGAACTATAAGAGTGAGATTGGGGTCTTGTATTTGAATGATTTCAACCGCAAAGTCATGGAAAAAAATTATTCAAAGAAAAGAACTTAGTATTCACACCACCTTTCACAGCACAACCGCACGTATTCTTAAGCACGCAAAATCCACTAGCAGAAAAAGAGAGCATTACTCTAGAAGAATTAGAAGACTACCCTTACTTGTCCTATGAACAAGGGGAAGAAAACTCGTTCTACTTCTCAGAGGAAATCCTCAGCACGATGGAGCATAAGAAGAGCATTAAGGTAAGTGACCGTGCGACCATCTTTAACTTAATGGTCGGATTAAATGGATACACCATCAGTTCAGGGATTATTAGTAGCAAAACCAAACGACGACAAGATTGTTGCGGTTCCTCTGGACGTAGAAGATACAATGGAACTCGGAATCTTACAACACGATCAACGAAAATTATCGAAGGAAGCAGAACGATTCTTGCATATGTTGAAAAACACATATTCAGGAATACGGCTTTCGAAGTTCAAAAATCTTGATTTTTTTAGTTCACAAAGAGGTTGAAACTATTCGGAAAATCGGTGATAATAAAAGAAGGTAAGATATTATTACTCAGTAGAAGGAGACGGATGCAAATGAGTTGGAAAGAAACAGCAAAAATTATGGGAATCTTTTTGATGCACTAGAAGAAGGATTAAAGGTGCAATTACAATCAATGGATGACATACAAAAAAGAGGAAGCCTTCTATACACCATTAGAATTTGGTACTGCGGGAATGCGTGGAATTGTTGGACCTGGGATTAATCGCATGAACACTTACACAGTGCGTCAGGCAACAGAAGGATTATCACGCTTAATTGAAAGTTACGGGGAAGAAGCGAAAAAACGTGGGGTGGCGATTGCTTACGATTCACGTCATTTTTCACCAGAATTCGCAATGGAGTCTGCACGTACTTTAGCAACTCACGGGATTAAGTCATATGTATTTGAAAGCTTACGTCCAACACCTGAATTATCATTTGCGGTACGTCACTTGCATACATTTGCCGGAATTATGATTACAGCTAGTCATAACCCAGCAGCTTACAACGGATATAAAGTCTATGGTGAAGACGGCGGTCAAATGCTCCAAAAAGATGCGGATGCATTAACAGCGTACGTTCGCCAAGTCGCTAATCCGCTTGAAATCGAAGTGCTAGATGATGATGCATTAGAAGCATCAGGTCTTGTAACGATTATCGGAAAAAGACGTCGATGATGCGTACTTGAAAGAAATTAAAACAGTCTCTGTAAATCCAAAAACTTTAGCGATGTGGAAGGATTATCAGTGGTTTATACACCATTACACGGTACAGGTTTAATGCTTGTTGAAAAAGCATTAGAACAAGCAAACTTCAAAGGCTTTGCATGTTGTTGAAGAACAAGCAGTGCCAGATGGAGACTTCTCAACAGTTAAATCTCCAAACCCTGAAGAAGCAGGCGCTTTTGAATATGCGGTAGAATTAGGGAAAAAAGTTGGCGCTGATGTATTATTAGCGACTGACCCTGATGCTGACCGTATGGGTGCTGCAGTACGCTTACCAGATGGAAGCTACCAAGTAATTACAGGGAACCAAATTGCGGCTATCTTAGTCGATTACTTATTATATGCTCACCAACAAGCAGGGACACTTCCAAGTAATGCGCTTGTCGTGAAATCAATCGTAAGTAGCGAACTTCCAACAGCTGTGGCTAAAAGCTATGGCGCTGAAATGATGAACGTATTAACAGGATTCAAATTCATCGCAGAACAAATCCAACACGACGAAGAAACTGGGAGACATACTTTCATGTTTGGTTTCGAAGAAAGCTACGGATACCTTGTGAAATCATTCGTCCGTGATAAAGATGCCGTTCAAGCAGTGTTATTACTTACAGAAGTAGCAGCACACTTCAAGAACGAAGGCAAGACTTTATATGACGGACTTCAAGCATTATATGCAAAACACGGGTACTTCTTAGAAAAAACAATTTCTGTAACAGTAGCTGGTTTAGAAGGTCCACAAAAAATCAAAGCCTTATTAGACGGTTTACGCGCTTCTGTTCCAACAAGCTTTGGAGGCTTGAAAGTAGCTCTAGCACAAGACTTCGCAGTAAACGAACAAAAAAAGATGCGAACGGTGTCGTTTCTGAAATCGGACTTCCAACTTCTAACGTATTGAAATACATTTTAGAAGACGGATCTTGGATTGCGGTTCGCCCAAGTGGTACAGAACCAAAAATCAAGTTCTACATCGGTGCTAAAGCGGATAGCGAAGAAGCTGCAAAAGAAAAAGTTGCAGCCTTACAAGCCGACTTAGAAAAATTACAATAATCAATGAAGCGAGCATTCTCACGATGGTGAGGGTGCTTTTTAATGCGATTGTTTCGTTAATATGATTGGATTTTGCGGAAATTTGTTTTGAAGCTCAAAGAATTGTGGTACAATGAATGAAAGTGATCGTGAAAAACATTCTCTATATGAGATGAGAGGAGTCATTTATGAAAAAGGAACGAAAACGATTTTTTAGCAGGGAGTGTAGCCTCCCTATCACTAGTAGTGGCAGGATGTTCTCAGTCTAAATCGACATCAGAATCAACAAAGGAAAACAACAGAAGCAACAAGTGAAGTAACAACACAGGTAGCTTCTAATACAAAAAGGATGCTAATAGTCCAGCAGCATCATTTGATTGGAATGCAAAGGTTGCACCACTGACAAAATACGAACAAACGTA